>ERZ1090866.306-NODE-306-length-18590-cov-14.197410_pt1 | contig 18590 bp, 21 predicted proteins | sample MGYA00478477_ERZ1090866 | MGnify/ENA primary metagenome ERZ1090866 (study PRJEB33644, sample SAMEA5815737) | chicken gut metagenome | biome: Chicken; feature: Gastrointestinal Tract; material: Caecum | place: Ireland | collected 2019-01-01 | study: A study of the... | reverse complement strand
TCTGCTCGTTAAACGGGGATATGGACGAAGTAACTGTCCTTGAAAAGACGGGTGAGAACGAATACATAGTTGACTATCGCGGGGTTAAATGCGAAGTAGAAGACACCTTAGATTTTTGCCAAACGACGCTTGCGGCATTTGAGCAAAAATCGCCGGTGGCGCAAACGAAGTTTATTTTCAATTATTGCAATTTTTCTTACTACGTAGATGACGTTTACGGAGTAATAAAGCAATGAAGATACTATTTTACCGCTACAATTCCTGCGGAGCATTACTATTCAGCTATAAAGGCGAAAACGGACGTTGGATAAACCATACATATCTCGGCTATTCACTACGCGAAGCATTACAAAAGTTCCGCAAAGAGAATGACCTTTGCCACAAACATATCCAAATAATTAAATCACATTAAAAGGAGCATAAAAACTATGACTTATAAAGAACTAATAGACAGACAGCAAAAAGAATATAACGCTTTCCCCATTGGCGCCTGCTTTAATCAGAAGCAATTTCAAGAGATGATGGCTAAATGGGGAATGACCGTAAACGACACAAAAAAGATACTTTCACTTGGAGGAGGTTCATATATCCGATTAACAGACGCCAAAGCATACAATGAAATGCTGTTAAGGTTCACCAAAGAAAAAGATGAGGCAATAGCAGCAGATAAAACCGGCGACGGGTTCATATACGAGATGTTCTTATACGAGCTCGCTAACCACGAATACTGTATAACCTACGATATAGACGAAGTTCTCGATGCCGTGGACTTACGGGCAGAAGATATTGCAAAAGATAAAAGGCTTCAACACGGACTTAAAAAAGCCCAGAAAGAATACTTAAAAAACAGCGAGGATTACTGATATGAAAAACGATATAATTACCTTCTTCGACAACACAAACGACAATGCAAAATTCGACGAAGCAAAAAAGAATGTATTTGAATCATTTGCCGAAAGTCAAGGCTGGATAGACATAAATGAAGTTCCGGACGATATGGTATGGGATGAAATAAGCAATCAAAACAATGCCGACTGGGAGTATTTTACCGAGCATTTAAAAAAGTTATTGAAAGAACACTACTACCTTATAACAGGCACTAACGGCAGATGGAACGGCCCCGCGGAATGCGGAAACTTCATTAAAGATTACGACGATTTTACCGCATTTATAAAACACTTCAACAATATTAAAATTTATGAATTGAACGGACATCTGTACATAAGCGGGTACCACCACGACGGGCACGACAGCTATGAAATGAAAAAGCTCACCGACAGAGGCGTGCAGTATGCCGACAGACATTGTTTCGCCCACGATAAATACCTGCACAGCCGAATAATGAAATGCAACTTCTATTCGGTATTGCCTAGGTTAGCGCAGGAGATTTACGGTAAATACTATGAAACGCACCACGCATAACCAGAATGGCTATAAGGTCTGCTACAAGGAGGAAGGTAAACGCTCGTATGTACGATATTTTCTGACCTACACCTACAAGCAGGCTTTGAGAGCAAGAAACAGTTATATACGCTATCCGCCACGAGAGCGTGAAACAGGCAGAAAACTTAATAATCCGAAATGGGCTATCATTCCCGTAACAAAGAAAGAAGTCCAAGACGGTATCTGGCGGGAGTGTCCTTTCTAAGAATGCTCCCCCTTTTTCATATTAAAAACTATAAAGGAGGTCATATATGCCCGAATTAAACTTAACAGCAAAAACAAAAGAACAGGAAATCGTCTTGCAGCACCTTAAACCTATGGTGTCGGATACGCTCGCTGAAAAGATAAATAACGGCGTGAAGATACAAAAGGACGGCAAGACGTTACTAAACAAAAAAAACCTCGACGGATTTATCGAGTACGCATACGCCGAGGCTTTAAAAATAAGCAAAGATAAGAAATCAGGCAACACATTAGCTATTGACGGAACCGTGATAATGGGCTGGGCTATCCACTACTTTGAAGAGGACAGCATCGAAGGCAAGCTCTACAACGAGGACGGCACCGAATATAAGATGCAGCCCGGCGTTACAGCTAAAGCGCCGGCGGTAAAATATGCGCCGCCCAAACCACAGCCTAAACCGCAGCTTTCAATGTTTGATATGCTTGATAACAGCGATAATTCGGATATATCTGCCGCCCAATCGCAATACGAGGACGAAGATATAACCGAAATCGAAGAAGATGACGAACCTGTACAAGAAACAATGCAACCTGAAATAGAACAGGTTGTCAAAACCACCGAAGAAAGACAGAGAGCTGAGGGCAGCCCGATATACAAAACTTATATGAGCATACAGAACAAATATCCGGACTGCATCATAGCTTACCGCTTAGGCGACTTCTATGAAGTATTCGGAGAAAACGCAAAAATACTTGCCGAAAAACTCGACCTTACTTTGACAGGACGTGATTGCGGACTTGAAAGCCGAGTACCTATGGTCGGTTTCCCATACCATATTGCCGAGGCTTACGTTACGAAGGCTCTACAGCACGGACTTAAAATTGCTCTTGCAGAATCTTTGGAAGATATAAAGACCTATTGCAACCAACCCGACGGCACTAAACAAACGGTAGACCTTGAAACGGGTGAAATTATTCAGCAAAAAACAGAAGCTGACGAACCCGTTCCCACTGTTTCAAACCTGCTTTCAGACTATACAGAAGAACCAAAAGTTAACGAGCAGCTTGAACAGGAAATCGCTGCCGTTATGGAACAACCTAAACAGGACGAAGATGACGACTTCGATATAGAAGCCTTCAACGCATCCGCACTTGCACTACTCTACGAGAAACTCGGAGACGATATTACATTGAGGTGAATTATGCTGACAGAAAAAGATATTAAACCAATTCCTAAATACATTTTAAAGCGCATACACGACATCGATTTAAAGATAGAGCCGTGGCAGCAATCGTATAACCGCTTCTACGCCTATCTCGCCATATGGAAAAAAGACCTTGTAAAGGTTACCGTCGCCGTAAACACCATAAAAGGGCAGTGGGCGTGCAAACAAATCGCCATCCACAGCATCCACGACCAATATTGTTATATCAAAGATATGGAATATAACTACTTCGGGTACGGATTCAGAGTGGGTTGGTATGAAGAACAGTTGAGTACCAAACAAAAGTCTTATGAGGACAAACACTGGGGCTATGCGGACAAGAAATATTACGACCCGTATGCCCGCGTAATAAATCTGAGCGTCATATCTAAATTGCCGCAATACAAGTACAGCGCATATAAATTCTACAGAGGCAGAGATATTATTTCTTACTTGCGACTATATGAAAAATACCCGCAAGCGGAATATCTGTTAAAGCTCGGTCTATCGCCTTACGCCGAAAAAGTAACCATACTCAAAAAGGTTGCAAATGACAAGGCGTTCTGCAAATGGCTTATCCGCAACAGGGAACAATTAAACCTGCCGTGGGGCAATTACTATACCGTGCCCGTCGTTTTGGAGGCATATAAGACAGGACGAACGCTCCGGGAAGTCAAAGATTTCAAGTTCAGACGGGAAACATTCAGACAGCAAAATCATTATCCCGCAATATTAGAAATCTTTAAAGGCTGGGAATTGAAGGACTACTTTGATTATATAGCCAAAAAAGAAATATCCGATGGGCTTTACTACGATTATCTGCGAGCCTGCCAGCATTTAGGCATTGATATGACAAAGCGTGAAAACAGATTACCGAAAGATTTTATGCGTATGCACGACTTAAGGATAGCCCAATTTAAAGAACAAAAGGCGCTTGAAGATGCAAAAAAGAGAGAAGAGCTTGCCTTGAAATTCTCGTCAGTTGCAGAGAAGTACTTGCCTCTTCAGCACAACAAACGCAGTGCTTTTATCTGCATGATTGCGAAAACGCCTTCTGAACTTGTAAAAGAGGGCGAGTACCTCCACCACTGCGTTGGCAGTTTAAATTATGAGCGAAAGTTCGCAGACGAACAGTCGCTCATTTTCTTTATACGCACAAAAGAGAACCCCGACAAACCCTTCGTTACGGTCGAATATTCTATTGCAAGCCATAGGATACTGCAATGCTATGGCATCTATAACACAAAACCAAACGAAGATACTCTGCACTACATAAACAAAATCTGGCTGCCCTATGCGAATAAGGCATTAAAGCAGATAGCCGCGTAAAGGAGGGAATTATGGCGCCGCCTTTTATATTTGATTTTTCAAATAAAACGCCCAACATGCGCTATGTGGAACAACCGCAATCTGAAAACGTAAAAAGCGGAGAGCTAAACCTTTGCCCCTATACTATCCCGCAATTAAAGGATATTGTAAAGGAAATTGAGAATAGTTCTGCAAGCATAGATAAAGACCGCTTTGTATCCGATTTATTCGAGTGCGGGGCAATAGCTATTTCCAATCAAGTGGACTTGTGCCAGCGCGATAAAAGGGAAGAGCGGTATTTGCAGATAATAGGCAGATACAAGCCCAATGAGCAAAAGAAGCTTGCAGCCATATTCGGTAAATTATATGCTCTGCTCTCGTCCGTGGTTTACGATGACGGAAAATTCAACGACTACCTCGGCGAGCTGTTTATGAAATGCAATCTCGGCAGCAAGCACGCCGGGCAGTTTTTTACGCCCTATCATATCTCACACTTTGTAGCCCTTGCAACCCTTGATAAAGATACCGTATTCAGCACGATCGCCTCAAAAAATCTCATAACAATAAATGATCCGTGCTGCGGGGGCGGAGGATTACTTATCGCGGCTCTCGAAGTGCTAAAAAGCTATGACGTAAACTACGCCCGCGATTACCTCATTGACTGCTCGGACATAGACCTGCGGTGCGTGCATATGACATACCTGCAATTATCGCTCGCGGGCGTTCCGGCAATAGTCAAACATCAAGACGCTTTGACACGAAAAATATGGGGCATATGGCTGACACCGGCGTTTATGTTCCAATACCTTAGATTTCAAAAATATCTTCACCCATAAAGGAGCAAAAACAATGAAAAATTACATAGATGAAATCTACACCGTAGAACAATTCAAACAGGACAACCCCGCACTTGCCGAACAAGCGGAACGGGCAAAAGACTATCTTAAAGGCTATTGCCAAAATAATGATGACGTAACTTACGTTATTATCGAAGTCGAAGGCTACAAATGCATCGCTTACCTTGTAGACGAGTTCAGCCCATACATACTGGCAGAAATGATAGCGCCTTTCGACAAAGACAGAATATATCCACTGCAAGGGCTGGTAACAAATTATGTCTTTAAACGATATTAAACACAGGAGGAATCAATTATGGCATACTACAGAATAACAGGATACGACCCCGAAAACGACATAGGCTTTATAGCCGACAGCAACGGCAAGTTTGAAAAGCTATGGCAGTTCTCATCTTACCTGCTTTTAAAGGGCTTTAAAATATTAGCCGTTTCAAAGGAGGATAAATTCAAATTCGGCGACCTGCTAAAGGCAAGCTATGACGATAAAATCATTCTGCGCTGCTGCGACTTCGGAAAGCCCGTGCAGAACGGAAATAAGATTACCGTCAAGGGCAAGACATACGAGGTGATACCTTGACGAAGAAAGAAATCTGCCAAAACAACGCCACCATTGCCTATTACAGCGGGTTTGGCGGACTTGAAGTACAGCACATAGAGTACGGCATTGATGACTACCTGTACATCGTTGCAGGAGCGTGGAACGGAAACCGTACATATCATAAGCTAAAAGTCTACTATGACAAATGTGATTATATCCTCTTTAACGGACACAGATGCCGACTTAATGAGTTCATACGCAACTAAGTACTCATATATAAGAAAGGGCGTTGCAATCGTAATTGCAACGCCCTTTCTTTGTAGTTACTAATCTACGTATTTAAATGTAATAATATCCTTATTGACCTTATATATAGCCTCTTTCTTTTTGTTTATATTTTTATCCAAAATGCCATAATCGGTAAAATTATTTAAAATTTTCAACGCCCCTGTTTTACTCATTGAACCGCCTATATATTCAAGGAAACTTTTATAGTTGAAATATCCTTCGGGATTATGCACAAGTATCTTTTTAAGATAGCCCCACTCGGTAGAGGATAGAGAGTCACCCGTCTTTGAAAGCAGTTCTTCTATTCCATCAAGATTTTTATAAAGTAGACTGTATTTTGTAGCCGTTTTCAAAATGTAACCGAGGAAATAGGTCATATCATTGCGAGATAAGCGCGTATTTATTATTGCACTATAATACTCCCGTTTGTTATCATTTATGGCCTCACTCATAAACTGCGGTGCAGCAATGATATCATAGATCGTATTCAGCCAAAACGAAACCATTCGAGCCGTTCTGCCATTATAATCAAAATATGGGTGAATATAGAGAATATAATAGTGGCATATTTGAGGCATCAGTATACCATATCTGTTAGCATTTTCAATATCGCCCGCAAAAGCAAAAAGACTATCCATACATTCTTCTATGACAGGTGCAGGAGCGCCTTCAAATTGACCGACAAAAACACTATCGTCACGATAGTATGCTCCTTCTTTTAACTTATCTTCTTCATCCAGACAATCGGCGCTTAGAATATTATACAACTTAAACAAGTTTTCTTTATTGAAAGCAGGCTTTTGCTCGACTATAAATTTGATTGCCTCAAACATATTTTTGATTATAATGTCGTTGCGATCGGAAAGCTGCCCTCTTTGATAAATCTCCATTATGCGTTTATGCGTAGTGTTAACATTTTCAACATTAAGGGTCCCCTCTACTTCGGAAAACAGCCTTGACATTAAAATGTCGTCCGCATGACGGGTAAAGAGAGATATCCTATTTAACTTCATATCCTCAACATGCGTCGAATAGTATTGCGTCAATTTGTCCAACAGATATATGCCGTTTACATAAAAGCAATATTTTGAGTTAAAGGTTTTTAACGGCAACTTTTTTATGTGAATATTACCTGCATCTATCATTCTTTCCTTTTCGTCAAAAAATTCGTTTAGCTCATCCTTAGACATCAGTATACCAAGCTTGCTGTTATAGCGCAAATCCTCAATGCTGTAATATTCTTCACCCAAAATCAAATCGCGTAACTTACTAAGTTCCATAAATACCCCCTAATCATCGTCAACCATATTGTAATCTAAATCTATAATATTGTCAACCATATTGTAACTATTTTATAAACATTCATTGAACAAATTAAACCCCACCGCCACAAATTCTGCTCTATTTTTATCCCGAAAAATATCCTAAAAAATACCAAATGGTTGTAGTGTGTGCGCTTGGTATTAACAAGCGGCGGCTTTCAGCTGACGGAACGGCTGCGCCGTTCCGTCACCCTCGCGCTTCGCGCTCGGGCGCCGACCAAGCGCACACACAAACTGAACCGACTGACGCAAGGCGGCTCGCCTGAACGCAAAGCTCGCCGTGACGAGCGGCAGACGGGCGTTTGCGCTAACCCGCTTGCAAATCGCCCCGTCTTTGCCGCTTGTTCTTTTCGGGGCAGCGTTCAGCTTTTAGTTTACCGTTTTTGCGTTTGCCAAAATGCCCGGCGAAAACTCGCCAAGCTCTTTTCCGTCTCTATACACGGTAAAGTCATCGAAAAGGATATATTTTGTGTCGTTGTCCTCCCTTAGAAGCGTAATAATATCATCTTCGTCTATATCCGTCTCGATAAATGTGCGCAGTCCCTTTGAGCAAATCATACGCCCGCCGTCTTTTTCAATGTACTTTAATGTGTAATCTACAGCTTTACTTAATGTCAATGCCGTTCCGTCTATGTAATCGAACGTGCTTCTGCCGTACCTGGCGTCAAAGAAAGTATTTGCGTTGCGATCTTCCATTCGCCTTGTCTTAACATTATACTCGTGCTTTACCACAATCTCACCGGACATAGCGCCTTCGGGCACATAGACTAAAGCGTGAAAATGTAATCTGTCGTTATCATCGCCACGCTCCCATGCGCCCATATACTTCCAGCCCTTCCGCTCTGCAAAATGCCTCAATGTGGTCAGCAGCTTCTTTTGAAATGTCTGCTCGTCCATCTTCTTGCTGTCGTAAGTAAATGTACAAAAGTAATTAAAATGATGCAACGCTGCACGCCTTAAACACCTGAGCCTTCTCGTCATATCGGCACGAAAACGGCACTGCAATTTATAGACTACATACCTGTATAAGCTGTCCTCGTCTTTAAAATACGGCCGCATTTTACTGACTATAAACTCTACCTGCTCATACCAACCCATATTCACGGACTGTCTGTAAAATTTTAAAAATTCGTCTGCTTTTGTACTTGTACACCCTTTGGGAATAAGCTCTCCTGTTTCCATATCTACAATATAATCCTCAATATTCAAACCGCTAATGCTCAACTCGCCTAATTCCTTTATTTCCTTACTTTCCTTTATTATGTTCTTGCTGTTTCGCTCCATATTTTCCATATTTTTCGTCTTTTTATCTAAATTCTGCTCATCTTTAACGACAATAACTTCTTCGGGCGGGCGCGGCCTCCTTACGCCTTTTTTGCCCGTAGTGGGCTTAATTGCAATAAAATGTGAGCCGTCGTTATAAACTTTGCATTTCTTTAAAGACAAGTAATCACCTCCTTCATATAGAATACAAAGCATTGATGAAATAACTGTTTTGAGCCTGCAATTCCTCAACACTTGCCTTCTCGGTAGCGTACTCCATGTATTCCATAAGCCCCGTAAACGAATTTATGGCAAGTTCATTGAAATAGTCGGAGAAACAGTCTGTCGAGAACCTCTTTGCATATATCTTTGCGCTCATTAAATAGTACTTTTTCTTTTCAGTCTTTCCGTCCATTGTGCCGCGCTCTTTCTCAATTTTAAGCACCGAAAAGCCGTACCTGTTCCAAATACGCAGGTTACGTCGCCAAAGCCAAGCCGTAACGCTTTTAAGAACATAGACCAAAAGCGTATTGTCGCCGCGCCTGAAACGAAAATCGGTGTACAGCCGCATGAAGCGGTTGAACGCCCATTCGGAAATCATTTCCTCTATAGTGTAAAAAGGCAACGCAAGTCGCATCTCGCCGGAAGATATAACATATATAATCTCGCACAAATCGCGGGCATCCGCACCCCAGCTTTCAGGCCGCTGCTCGTCCGTAAATACCTTTATAAACGGGAAATTATCTACCGTAGCCGAGTGTCTGCACATTTTGAGCCAGCTATTGAATAGGTCGTTCTTCTGATTGGTATCGTAGGTATTGCGCTTGACCTCTTTGAGTTCCAGATTATTGCCGCGCTCTTTTCCTATCTCCGTAATGCCAACTACGCCAAACTCGAAGCTGCCGGCTTTGGGGTTGTTCTCCAAAACCTTTTTGCCGAGCCTCAGCACGTCGAAGTCAAGGATATGAGCATGGCGGCTTGAATCTCGCCTGATTTCAGGAAAGAAGTCCATGAGCCACAGCGGAAAATTGCCGTTATCCAATATCGCGTTGTCCGTGCGGATGGAATAATTAGCCACGATGAGGCTGCTTTCGATTATGTAGATGAAGTACGCCTGCGCATATGTTTCCAGCACGTCGAACAGCTTATTAACCCTCAAAGCATCTTCGAACACAGCGCCGTGGCGGGTTATGTCATATCCGTAAAGTTGCAAATTGACATTGCCGTGCTTTTCAAAGCGACTCCTCTTTATGTTCACCCATTCCTTGACTGTGGCAAGGTTATACACCCTGCCGTGCTCAATACAAGCCCGCAGCTCATCCTCGAACTTTATCCACGGGAAGTACGGGAATTTCATATCGTTTTGCTGCAAAATTTCTAATGCCTTTTGGCGGAACATGACCTCTTGCGACAGCACCATGTCCGTGATAAGCGTTGTCTTTTTCTTTCCCATAGAACCGCAAGTCATAGAAACGATGGGAAGCTCATTTATAAACCCGCAGTTGCGTGCCTCGTAATGCCTCAACCTATTAAGAGCAAAACGCCTTCTCCAGCGGTTAAACAGCACATATATGCCGGTCAATACCGTCCACCAAGGGAAATGTGTAAACAGTACTTGCAAATCTATAATGAGTTTACAGAGCTGCACATATATGTTCGCAAAATCAAAGGAAATTACGAAATAGAAGTAATAGGCAAAGGACTCAATGCCTATTGTTGCAAGGTTAAGATTGCAAACCCATATAAACACCCAACATTTCCATATCCAATGGTATTTATCCAGAAAGGCACAAAAAGACAGATATTGCCGCTTTAACGGCTGATATGTGCGCTCCGCAACCCATTTAAAGGCACGCAAAGGCAGCGTATCCACATTATGGTTTGTATTACCCTTCTTATAAATTTGCACCGCCACTACTGCCAATAAAACTAAGACAGGCAGTATGAGTACAAGCCCCTGAGCAAAGTTGTAGAGTATATCCCCCACCTTGTCCCAATAGGCGAAAAAATTATCCTCATTGAAAAGTAATGAGAAGTATTCACCTGCCGTATCCGTAGATTCCTCCATACTCTCCGGCGGGGAAATGGGGAACTGCAATACACCCGAATAGTCGTTTACGGTGGGGGATATGCCCGATTCAATTCCGAAAAGCATACAGAAATAGTACGCCACCGAAAGCCCGAAATCGCGGAATGCTTCACCCATTCTCAGATACGACACATTGAACACGAATACGGCAAGAGTAATACAAGCAAGCGAGATTGCTGCGGCAATACATATATTAACCATCCGTCTGCTCATATTCCACCTTCTCCGTACCGCTCATTTGACTGCCCGTGAATACAAAATAGCCTACAACGAGCACCGCAACAATTACAAGCACTACGGCAATTATTCGCTTAAATGTTATCATCCTCTCACTCCTGAGTTAAAAGATGCATGGCGCGGAAAGCGTAACTTTGCATATTCCCGAGGATTTAGAATACCCATATAAACTTATTGTTACCTCTGCCGAGGGTGAAGAGATCACTTGCAGTAAGCAGCGTTTCAAGGTCAAAACTTCCCGAACCGCAATCTATATAAAAGAAATTCGGCGCCGAAAGATCTTTTATAAATTGCTCGGTATAATCGTCATTGGAAAAGAGCGCAAGGCGGCCGTCCACAAGATAATAGTAAGCCACAGTACCCGCCGTGCCGTTTTCTTCAATATTAGATACTACTTTTACCGTATAATCGTCCGTGCCCGAGACCTCGAACAACACATTGCCTTCGGCGGGTAATGTAAGCGTCCCCACGCTGTCCGAAGTAAAGGAAACATCGGGCCCGTAATAGACAATAAACTCATCGTCAACTACAGGCTCATCTGGGACAACAGGAGTGTCGGGCTCAACAGGCTTTTCAGACGTACTAACCGATGAAGTTATAACCCACGCCAGCACTCCAACTACTGCAACCGCCAGCAGCACAAGTATTACCCATTTGATTGTATTTTTCATTCATTTCACCTCTTAAAAATTATTTAATACCGAACGGAGTTTTACCGCCCCGCCCGGCATTAAATATTGCATTAATTGCGGCATATACACGCATTAACCGAATTTACCTTCAATATCTGCGTGACTTTGCCTGATACTTATTCACCTTCTTGTGCGCCTTTAGCCCGCGCATATAGCCGTATTTTGCTGCCATATATGCGCCGCGCTTTTCAGCCACACCGTCATAGGCTGCATAGCCGTCGCGGAAGCCATAGTTATAGGCATCCCGTACAGACCTTGAATAAGTTCTGAAACGACCAGACCTTGAAGAACTATTTGTTGCTGTATAATTTCTATTTGCTGACTTTGCGAACATAAAAACCTCCTTATTCTTTCTTTTTGAACAACTTTGCTATTGCCTTGAAAGGCAACGCAATAATCTTTATAATGGCATAAACTATCGCCGGAGCGAACTTAAGAAGCAGCCAGATAATAGCTATTAAAACTATAATCGCAAGCAATATCTGCCACCAAGCAAGCCCGTCGTCTGTTGTAACAAGGGGCGGAGTGCCGTCTGCGGCAATATCCATAGGTGACATAATGACGGGAATGACTGTATCCACGTTATCTTTCGTGAACGTCAGGTCAATAATGTCAAAGTCCAGCTGCACCCACATCTGGCACAGATAAGCATTTGTGTCGCCATGCTCATAGTGCCTTCCGTAGGCAGGCATCGTCATATCGCCTACCGTCTGCGTGTACCAACCCGTTTCCCAATATCCCTCGGACAGCTCCACCGCGAAGTATTCAGACTGATAATAGCGGAACAGATACACCGTTTCGTCGCGCGACTTCGCCGTCCTGACATAGGAATACAGCTCGTCGTAATCGCCTTCGGCAATAAAGTATTCATCACAGAACTGTTTTTCGCTCAAAGCGTTATCCATAGCCTCGAGCGTTACGTCCTGTATTGCGCTCATTATATAAGTGTTCGTATAGGACGTAGATGTTCCCCAAATCTTCTGCCAAAGGTTCTGCGAGGTCGTAACGCTTGTCAGGCTGAATGTGTCGTCGCTCGTAATGGTCTTATCCGTAAAGGCATCGTCCACGCTTTCAAACAACGCGGCGCTGTACTTATCGTTCACCAGCTCCCCGCCGAAGTTCTGCGTATACGTTTCAAACCAGCCTTTCTTGCCGCTCTTGCTATCTCCCAACAGCTCCTCTGCGGGCAAAGTATATGTATCCGCATTGCCGTTCTCCGCGAGGAATACATAGTTGAGCTTGGAGAGTACGGTATCCACCGAATTGGAATAGTTGTACCCATGCGAATAGTTGACAAAATAGAACCCGCCCAGATAACCTCCTTTTTCGTTCGTATGAAAACCGTAGTCTGTTTCAGGGCTGTCTATACCGACAAGCTCCATAAAGCCGTTATAATATTCCTCGTTTCCCGTTACGAAAATGGGCGCGGTATAGGCGTTGAGCCATGTCGCATGGACAGCGGTCATCACACCATATTCGCGCATGATCTCGTTCGGAACGGAGAAATAGACGGAGTGCAGCGTGTCCTGCTTGTTTTCCGAACCATTGCTACCCTCCGGGCGGTAATAGGTCGAACGCACGTCCAGCGTCAGATATTTATTGAACCCGTCCACCTTACACGCAAGCGTGTCGCCTGTGGCAAGCTCTGAGCCGTAGCCTTCCGCATAGCCCGTATATGTATAGGTCTGCGCGCAGATATATTCCGTGACTGCACCTTGATACGAAAGCTCAATGCCACTGATCTTATACACACGCCCGTTGTCATCAACGGTGTTCAGTATATCCAGACGCTCAGCATCCGACAGGAGTATCCCGAACTTAAAGAACCTGCCCTCATAGCCTGCCCGTTCAGAATAATTGAGAAATTCCAACGTGTACTTGGAATAGCTCTGCTTATCCCCGTAGGTGAGCTGAATTTTATTCCTGTCCGTCGCCATATCGAAAGCTATATCCTGCGGATTATACACATAGACATACAGTCCGAAGTCTGCCTGCCTGTCCGCATGGTAGGAGTAGCAGAACTCCACAAGGGAAATGACCTGCGGCACGCCGCTGTCGTTATGCGGATAGTCCGCGATGTCAAATGTCTTACCGCCTATGGTTGCTCCTTCAAGATTATCAAGCACATTGGTGCTCTCATATGCCGCCTGCACGCTCATATCACTGTCGGCATATGCGGACAGTTTTACCTGTCCGCACAACACCACAAGGATAAACATACAGGCAGCTATAACCGAATATAAAATTTGTTTAAGCTGCAACCTCATACGTCACCTCACATATCAATCGGGACAATGTAAAACATAATAGTTACCTCCTCTTCAGGCATAATAAAAGTATAAGTATTTCCGTTAGTAGTTAAGTTCTCTTCAATTTCTTCGCCCGTATCCGTAGAGACGAGCGAGACGCGTGAGATTTTATATTGCTCCGCCAAACCGGTTACTATAGTAGCCGTTACCGTTACATTCTCGCCGGGTTTCGCACTCTTAGGGCACTCAATATCCAACGAGCTGAACGAGCCCCAGCCCAACGTATCATAGCCTATAAGAAAACTTTCGGCTCCGTCTACATAACCAGAGAAAACAATTTCTGTTTGATCTAGCGACACGCCCGTTACATTCACGCCTATGCTCAGATAAATGTGATATACAACACTCTCGTTATACGATGAAACTATGAGCGCATAAGGGTACGGGTTGTCCGCCCCTGCGGATTCGGGCACGTCTACGCTTTGTCCGGGATAACAGCTTTCAAGCGCCTTTTGCAAGCTCATATCTTCAGGAATTGTAATTTCAAAATATGTATCTTGCTTACTCAACGCAAAGGCAGCAGTCAGGTCGCCCGCCTTGGAATATAAATACCTTTCGCCGTCAACCGTATAATCGAAATCACGCTCTACATTCGGCAAGACCTTAACGTTATAATCTTTAGGCTGGGTATTTTCAGTATCGAACGTGTACTTGACATCGAAGCGGTAGACCTCACCCGTGTCTAACGACATCTCGGTGTCTGTCGTCAAAATCTGATTGCCGTTATGCTCTACAAAAAACGTCTTGAAATCTTCATTAAAGCCGTTAGTAAAGCGGTAGATAAGACCTACAACGGCAACCAAAACGACAACTACCAGCAGATAGCCTATAACTTTCGCAATAGTTTTACCTTTAGATGACTGCATATTGCACCCCCTTAAAAAGTAAGACTACTTACAAGCGTAACGTTGCGAACCGAACTTACTATCCACAATTTGATTGTTTCCTCTAAGCCACTCACGCTATCCTTTACCGTAACATAGAAATAACAGGACGGAGAAGTTTCAACATTATACTCTGCCTTGGAATTATAAAATGTATCTCCCTCTCCCTTGTAGCTGGACAAGTCATCGGTGATCTCAACAACATACCTGTCATAGAGAATATCTGCTATGAACAGATCATCAGATTCAATGTGGGCGTAATAGCTTTCCAGCTCGCGCGTGCCCGTCTTTATCGTCAGTGTGTTTCCCGAAATAGTTGCAGAAGTTATAAACTTGTCCGCAATTTCGTCTATGTCCTTGAGATACATATCCGTATAATTGATATACCCGCCGTCATTAAACGAGCCGTTGCCGAAATACAGCGAGCCATAGCCGCCGACATCGGATACCGATAAACTACCGGAAGCATCGTTCAAAGAGTTAGACAGACTGATATTGAATGTATAGGTCTTATTCGTTGACACCTCGTAATAGGTACCGCGTGAGGAATTGGATTTTCTGGTCGCAGTACTGCTTGAAACGCTTATATCAGTTGCAATACCTTCAAAGGTTACAGTACAAGTTGCCGTATGTCCGCCATCACGCGTGATTACCGTGATAATTATCGTGTCATCGTCAAAACCCTTTTTACAGGAAACAGTTGCAAGTCTGCTGCCGTCCGAATCGGGTGTTACCGTCAGATAATTTGAAACAGGTTCACTGCCGTGCGAAGGGGCGTTGCCCCATGCGACAGTATAATCAACCTCGCGGTTGGCCGCATTTTCAGGATATACATAGGCCTCTATGCGGACATCAACAGATTGCGATGACGTAACAGAAGCCAAAGCAGCAGCGGAAAACGTCATTGCAGAGGGCATACTATATACTGTATCACTGTTCATTACATTACCATCGCCGTCAATGACCGAAGTTTGTTCCGTCTGCTCTGTATCCGGCGCTTCTTCCTGTTTATCAAACCATCCGCAGATAATTCCGGCAAACAAGACACCGACGAGAATAAAAGCTATAAGCGTTAAAATCCATTTAAGTGTATCTGAACGCTTATGCTCATATAATTCATTCATTGATGACCTCCTTTTATAGTTTTTTATTTGTTAAACGACAATATATGGCGGCTCCAAGCTAATTTGCTCGGCAAAATTGAAATTCAAATTTATTGAATTTCCACCCAAAGTTATCACTATAGTGAAATAACAATAAGAAGAGTTGAGTTCATCTAAAATTTCAATATCTTTGCCGTAAACACTTTCAACAGCGCCTTCAACGGTGAAATCATCCGGAATATTGACTACAAAATAATCGGCATATTCCGAAACTCCGAAAACAGAAGTATAATCGTTGTTGTTCTCGTCAGCGCTTATAAAATTATAAGTTTGACCGTCCATAACGAACTCGAAGTTGTTTTCAGAATTTGCAACTATCTTTACAGAATAATCAGCCATCCCGCCTGTTGCAGATTTCACACTGAAAATATTGTCCTGCGCCTGAAGAGTAATATCGCTTTCAGTCTCCGCCGAATAGTCTATGTCGTTGTAGTTAATATAGTCGGTTGTACCGCGGCTGCCTATAGCCCTGTACAGGAGACCGCCGATAAGACCGGCTATAATCAGCACAAATACAATGCAGATTGTAACCCTTAAAACAGGATTACGATTATCGCTATGTCTGCTCATAATTCAACCTCTATGTATCAGACATACAGGTGAGTATTATTGAGCGACAGTCCATTAACGGGTACAGATAAGCCGGAACAGTTGTAATATATGTTCATAGTTTCAGTACCGCTGCCGTAATTTGTACCGTTGAATGTGGCAGTATATGTAAGTTCGTGATAACCCGCAAGACCATGACTGCCGAAGTGATTATAAAAAATATTGCGTATTTTATTTTGAACAGAAGTATCCCAATCCCAGTAATTATGGTTAGGACAAGCGCTGTACAAAATATCGGTTATATAAATACTCTTAACATCCGCTTCACAGTCAACCAATGCCTCTATACATTCCGCGTTATCATAGGTAGCCACGACCTTATCGCTTAAAAAATCGGTGCTGTCCTCGCCGTTATCGTCACAAGAGTAGTAAACATAGGTTAACTGGTCGCTGGCACTCGACTCACGAAAATCACCCGTGACTGTTTTCATGGAATAGGTAATCGTAGGTTCAACTGTGCCTCCGGAATATGTAACTTCGACCTTAAGCGCATTATCTTCACCGTCCAACGGATTTACTGTTAAGCTGGTCTCGCCCGTACGGGTAGTAAAAGCTACATTTGTTACTCGCTTTACATAATCCACCTTACACGTTGCGCTGACAGAGGGATTTGACACAGACTTTACCGTTATTATTACGGGTTCGGAAAACGCCTGTAAGACCGAGAATGAGTTTTTAAGACTATACGTATTAGGCAGACTTACATAATCTGCTACGTTCTTACCGTTCGCCCAAGAGGAAGAAGGGTTTTCAAATGCACAAGACCAAGACACATCCTGTATCGTTGCATTGCTCGGCGTTATTGTAGCGGTTAAAGAATATGCCGTCTCTGCCATAGCGGAAATGCCGTATTCCGCATAATCGGCTACGGCAATTTTAGTACTCGCCAGCTTTACACCGCTGCCCGTTGTTTCGCTGATGATTGCGCCGCCCGCCTCCTCAGTCTGCTCCTCGGTTACGGGAGTTTGCTCGTCCTCGCTCTTATCAAACCAGCCGCAGATTATTCCTGCGAACATTACGCCGACAAGAATGAAGGCTATGAGAGTGAGTACCCACTTAACTGTATCTGAAGTCTTGTGCCTATTCAATTCATAGTCATGTTCATAATCGTAATTCAATTTATTGTCCTCCTTTAAAATAGAATTGTACCGCCGCCGTTGACGTCTACATTTGATAATTCAACGCTTGAACCGTCAACTTCGCCTGTGAGGTAGCCGATAGGTAAATCAGATTCTGTCTCACTGATAATGGTTTCGCCGTTATAGCTATACTCGATTTCATAGTCTACCAAGATGAAATCTGTACTGCGATAATCGTTCTGCCAGGTCTGATACCAAGCATAATACAACTGCGCCTTCTGTGAAGAAGTCAGGGAGTTGAAATTAGAGATAAATAAATCCCATGTCATCTCTCTGCCATCGCCATACTGAATATAGAAATATTCATCATCGTAATCATAGAACGTTGTAAAAGCGCAGGACGTTGTTTGGATATTAAAACTGAGCTGCGCTTTTACGTCATCTATAAAATCCGAATTTACTGACACATAGGCCGTTGCGTCGAATGTGCCTTTGTGCGTACCGCGCCAAGAGAATAGCTGACTTCAAGCTCGGTCGAATCGCCGAAATCCGAAGGGCAGAACGTTACGTCATTGATAGTAGGACGGGCTATATAGCCGAGTGTACAGCTGCCACTGACGCTATTTCCGTCCCTTGACGTAGCTGTCAAAATAATGGGCTCGCCAAACGCCTTTTTGCACGTCAATCTGCCAGTAGTCGCCCCGTCCGATGAGGGAGTAAACGTCATATAGTCGCTTACGCTCTTTCCACTCGCCCAAGCCGAAGAAGGGTTCTCGAACGCAAGCTCATAATTGAACTTGACGTTTGTAAGATACGAGGGTGTGTAACTTACCGAAACGCTTGCCGTTGAACCTTGCGCAACGCTTTCGCCAACGCTTAAAGAGTCCGCACTAAAGGCAGACACCATAAGCGCAGCACCATTTACTGTGGACTCCGTTACAAAAGAGCCTGCTTTATAATTATTTTCCTGTTCGGCTATCTGAAGCTCATCGCCCTGATTATTCTTTGTAAGAGCAACAATAGCGCCGATTATACCCGCAAGAAGGGCGAGTACCAGAATAATAGCCATAACAGTTTTAATTGTTGCTGTGCGCTTATTTGAATAATATCCGTTACTCATT
>ERZ1090866.304-NODE-304-length-18646-cov-124.452638_pt1 | contig 18646 bp, 22 predicted proteins | sample MGYA00478477_ERZ1090866 | MGnify/ENA primary metagenome ERZ1090866 (study PRJEB33644, sample SAMEA5815737) | chicken gut metagenome | biome: Chicken; feature: Gastrointestinal Tract; material: Caecum | place: Ireland | collected 2019-01-01 | study: A study of... | reverse complement strand
GCGCTAGGCTCGTGGGCTCGGAGATGTGTATACGAGACAGATATCGTCCTACGTTTTCTAGCGACACTTTCACACTCACACACCGCACACCACTTGCACCACAGATCCGCCAAGATATTCACACACCACAACACAATCATGCTCAATACACACAACAAAATTTGTTTTATCCTCAGTATTGGTCTAATATATTAGACCAAGGAAAAAATTCCCAGTATTCGTCTAATATATTAGACCAAGGAAATAATTTCCAGTTACGGTTTTATGTAAACTTATAACTATTCATAACCACAGCTAATAAATGTTATGTAAACCAATGTTCACACACTGTTCATATTCCGTTCATACCCAGTCCACATCGACAAGCTATACTATAACCATAGAACAAGAAAGGAAGTGATTCCCTTGCACTAAGTAACTTCAATCATCAATCACTGGTATAATAGTTTTCGGTTCATCAAACGAAAACACAATCTGGTTTATGTGTGTACTACAAATATCCGGTTCTGCCTAATCGGATTGTATCAACAACTCTTTAACGAATAGAACGAAAGACCATAATCTATATGTGACGTTGACTCGGTTAACTATACTTATCCTCTCTAAACAATACATAGCAACTACAATCACTCATGAAAGGAGTAATAAACATGGCAAAGTACGTAACACGAACAATCGTCTCAAGAGTAATCGAAGCAACCTGCGTATCCAAAACTTCTCACGAAGTTTTCACCGCAGAAGTTACCATCGCGGCTAAGAAGTACCGGAACGAATCCGAAAAGAAGCGCGCAATCGAAGCAGCTATCAAGGCTGTCTATGACACCGAAGAATTCCTTCTGGTAGACTACACTGAAGGTGAAGACATTAAAGAGACAGTCGGCATGTTAACCGAAGATTTCATAGCACACGCTGTTCCCGTAAAAGCCGCAGACAACACCGAAGACGATGAGGAAGGAGATGAAGAGTAATGTCCAAGCGCACAGATTACACAGTTACCATTGCAGAAGCATCGAGAGAGCTGGACACCATGGACAAGCTTTTCATTACATCCGGCCCAGACGCTGTAACAGTTGATGAAGCAATCGCAGGTGTCGACAAGTTAATGCTTGAAATCGACTGGTTCTGCGTAGCTGACATTCACAATGAACACGCCAATGATGACAAGGATTACAAAACCCTTTACATCATGGCAAAGGGCGGTGAAGTCTTTAAGTCTTCCTCGAACTCTCTTATCACCTCTTTAGTAGACATCGATGAAGTCCTGAGAGATGATGGAAAGTCCATCTCCGATGTAACCATCATCATCTCCAAGCGCAGTTCCAAGAACTTTGCAGGTAAGAACTTCTACCGCGCATCGGTGAGCCGCAACAACTAACAACACCCGTAACCCACAAACTACCTACAAAAAATGACCGTATTTAAAACAGATACCCATTAACCAAACCTAATTGTTTTTCTTTCCCCTTGTTTGTCGGCTATCCAACCGACTATCATCAACCAAAACAGACATTTTTAAGGGCGCGCCACTCCAATGCGCGCCTTTAAAACTTAAAAGGGGTGATATAAATGCCATCACGTAAAGACCACAAAGACGCATACGCCTATGAACGTCACCGCTTGGCATCCCAACTCTACAAATACAACAAACAACACGGAACAAACATAAGAATAGCAGACATCCTAGGCCCGTCATCCCGTGACCCCGGCCTACGTGCCGCACAATACGCCGCCATGGCCGCTATCCGGTCTATCCGACCTCTAGCAGAAGCGGTTGAGGAAGTAGACGATTCATTCAACCCCACCCCCGATGTAGCAGGTGAAGCGGAAGACTCATCAACTCCCATTTTCACCCCCAAAGAACGTGATGCAATCTGGGAAAACATGATGGAAAATTCCCGTAACACTCGTGGCCCCGGTCGTTCAATTGCACGTTCTATGCTACAGGAACTACAGGACAATTTCGGCTACGAACAAGTAGCAGACGCTTTAGCAAACTACGTAAAAAATAATGTTGGTGACAGTTTAGCAGACGTAGACTGGTATAGCCCACAGGAATCGGTCAACGTAATACTTGGCACTCTAAATTACATGAAGATGCCAGATGATGACTACAATGAGTGGTCGCGTTACGTTGGCGAACAGTTTGAAGATTTTGTTGCTGACATTAAAATCTGGCGTTAAATGGGAAGACCCCCACAAAAAGCTGACATTTACGTAGCAGACTTTGAAACGACTGTCTACGAAGGTCAGCAAGAAACAGCGGTCTGGGCAGCCGCTATTGTACCCATCAACACCGAAGATGTTTCAATCTTTAACTCAATAGAAGGCTTCTTCCGGTACATCACAATGATTCCAGGTCGGAAGATAATCTACTTTCACAATCTTAAATTTGATGGTAGTTTTATCCTAGACTACTTAATCCGCCAGAAGGAAACACCCCAAGCCTTCAACAAGTTAGGGCCATTGACTAACAATGATATGCCAGCCCCCAGCGTAAAATACAGTATATCCAATAAGGGCCAATGGTACACCATAACTTACAAACCCCGTAGCCGCGATATCATTGAATTCCGCGACAGCCTTAAGCTTCTCCCATTCAGCGTACGCCAGCTTGGCGAAGGTTTTAAAACCAAGCACCGTAAGCTGAACATGAAGTACGAAGGTTTCCGGTATCCCGGGTGCAACATCACCGACAAGGAAAAGCAGTACATAGCAAATGACGTTCTAGTGGTAAAGGAAGCACTGGAAATGATGTTTGCCAGAGGGCATAATAAGCTGACGATAGGCTCCTGCTGTCTGTCAGAATTCAAGAGTATGTATGACAAAGATATGTATGAAATGCTCTTTCCAAACCAGTATGACGTTAAGCTTCCGAAAGACAAGTATGGGTTTGATAACGCTGGTGAATATGTACGCACCACATACAAAGGAGCATGGTGCTATGTGGTTCCAGAGAAAGCCAACCGTATTCAATACCTTGGCTTAACCTTTGACGTAAACAGTCTGTATCCATCGGTCATGCACAGTCAGTCTGGTAACTACTATCCGGTAGGCCAACCTCGTTTCTGGCTAGGAAACATGATTCCTGATTTCCTGCTACCAGAAAACAATGTAAATGAGCACGGTGGAATCAAATACTACTGGTTTATCCGTATCCGTACTAAGTTCCGGGTAAAGGAAAATAAGCTTCCATTCATTCAGATAAAACATGATTTACGATACCGACAGAATGAGATGCTTAAGACATCTGACTTTTACTATAAAGGGAAGTACTACTCAGAATTACTCGACAATGATGGTAACCCTGTAGAAGCCAGGCCAACACTGTCTCTAACCATGACAGACTACTTTTTAATGCTGGAACATTATGAACTATATGATACGGAAATCTTAAACGGTGTATACTACGCCGCAGAGATAGGCCTATTTGACCAGTACATAGACAAGTACGCACAGCAGAAAATCAATGCCAAAACGAAAGCAGAGCGCACCGAAGCTAAGCTATTCCTAAACAATCTTTACGGAAAACTTGCTATGAGTACTGATTCCTCATACAAATTGGTATATGTGAATGACAAGAACAGCCTGTCATTTCAACCTGTGATGGAACACGAAAAGACGCCAGGATACATCCCCTGCGGCTCCGCAGTAACATCCTACGCGCGTTACTTCACCATTACAGCGGCGCAGAAAAACTATTATGGCCCCGATAAACCTGGATTCATCTACGCTGACACTGACAGCCTTCACATTTCAGAACTGAAGCCAGAAGAGATTATTGGCGTACCGGAACACCCTACGGCTTTTCTGCATTGGAAGAACGAAACCAAATGGGATTATGCAATCTTTGTTCGACAAAAAACATACATTGAACACATCACAGAAGCAGACGGTGAACCAGTTGAACCCTACTACAACGTAACTTGTGCAGGTATGCCGGAGCGTTCTCAGAACCTTCTGAAACGCTCTCTGTCAGATCAGCACTATAACCCCGATGACCCCGATGACATTGAAGAGGATTATGATGAAGCTGAAATCCGATTCATGAACACACACCGCGATATCAGCCAGTTTCGTATTCATCTACAAGTTCCGGGTTGCCTTAAGGCCAAACGTATTCCCGGCGGTATCATTTTGAATCGCGGTATCTATGAAATGAGACCCAGATGAAAGGAGAATTTTTTATGACAAAGAAACCTGTAACCACAATCCCAGTTGACGGAGTAATTAAAGAAGATACCCCCAATGAAGCAACCAGAGTATCCGTAACCGGCATGATTAACTCAGTAGTAACCTCCCCCAACCAGAACGGTGTATTTGAAACCCACCTTGGTGTTGCCGTTGTAGGCCGCTCTGTTTTCCTGACAATTCCTGTATCCGATGAAGCCGACACGCTCCACAGAGTAATGGCCGCAGTTGGCTCCAACACCGTAGAAAACATGTATTCACGAAACGTAGTTATGGAAGTAACCAATGACTACGTTACAGGCATCATCAATCCTGTCACGAGTGAGGTGATAAAGATTGGCAAAGCTTAACCGCGCGCAGGTAGTAGAACGCGCGTATTCATGGTACCGAAGATGCGGTTACCAATGGGGCGGCTGGGTTGCAAACATGGTAACTGTTGCAGGGACAGACCTAATTGCAACCGATTGTTCGGGGTGGACTAGCTGGTGCTGGAACACCCCCACCCGCCACACTTCTGGTTCTTGGGGGCCAACTGGTTACTTTGGCGGTAGTAATTACCGGAAACGAAGTGGTTTTTCGGGTAAGTCTATTGAAGAAGATTATGTTGGTATCCAACCCGGGGATGTATTATGGAGAGATGGACATGTAGGTTTGTACGTTGGAAATAATACCATTATACAAGCATCTACTGCAAAGTGGGCCAACACTAATGTTGGAAATGGCTTTAACATTGGCCCAGATTTTCAGTTCGATGGTTTTTGCTCATTTGATGGTAGTTTCAGTGCTGACTATGACCCCGATGAAGATAATCCGATTGATGACAACGGCTGGGACGGTTCCGAAGACCCACCTGTCCCCACTCCGCCAGGAGACCAAAGTGACCCAGGTCTAGCGTATTTATTTGCAGATAATCAGTACACGAAAAGGAAAACCCGTCAACAACTCAAGCACTATAGGAGATTTATGTAATGGCGCTGTATAATGAAAAGGTAAATAACACGATAGAAGAGATATATGAAGACGATAAAATTTTAGCTCAAATTATCAATATGGCGAACTGGTACGCCATGTACAACAGAGATGCCCTGTTAGATTTACACAAGGCATCGAACCAGCCGTTTGCACACGCCTACATGTATTCTAAGGTTGTAGATACTTTGGGAACATTACCCAAGTTCTCTTACAATTCCATATTAGTTGCATCAGACGTTCACATTTATAAGATTCAATCGATAGAGAAAACTGACAGCTGTTTAGTGATTGAATTTACGGGCGGAGTGCGTGTTCCACACGGAATACTTTACGTTGACTTGAATATTAAGTGGAATGAGTTACTGAGTCTGTTTAAGGGCCTATTATAGATCACCACAAAAGCAAAACTCGTCAACAACTCAAACACTATAGGAGATTTATGTAATGGATAAAACCGCATTGGAAGATATAATGGGCATAATAGCCCTTACAAAGCAATCTGTAGACTTAAATCCGATTAAAGATTCAACGGTTGCTACCCATGACGTAATCAGGGAGCTTGTTGGCCCGGAGTTGCAGAAATTAATGGTTGCCCAGGGCCATGATATTAATATATTGTATATATTGGTAAGCAAGAGTCCTAAGCAGGTCGAATTGGGTGTAGAGTTTACCCACGAAGAAGCACTGACAAGAGATAAGGTTATTTTCTCATATGATTGTAAATTTGGGGATATTATCAGGGTGCTTATATGATTATAGAGAGGTGATAACATGACAAGTGAATCAGTAAAAGAAGTAAGAGCCAAGATTAACAATGCTTTAGATGAACTGGATAACTCCACAGAAATTGACCTTAATAGCTACTTAGATGTTCAGATTTTGTGGTTGACTTACGAGGAAATTAAAGCAATCAATAACTTATTAACTATATCGGGTTCACCCTGGAAAGTAAAGAGAATGTTTCCCGAAGTCGTTACGGCGAGAGTATCGTTTGATATGTTAAATGAAACTACTGCTCTAGGTGTAGAGATGACATTTAGTGGAGACGTAGAATTGCGGCACGTTTTACCGGTTCTTATTACAATGAGGTGATTCCATGTGGTATAATCTAGTCTACCCAGTTGATACCCTTAACATCACACCAACCCAAATTCCCATTATCGGCTCTGTCTCCAACTATGACGGTAAATCTCACGCCATTGTAGAACTCAACACCGCAGACGATTTCAACTCACTCCTAAACTGTCTAATCGCAGAAGTCCCCGACTGTGTCGGCCTGTTTTTCGATGGTCGCACCATAACCCCAAGAATAGAAGGTGATTATACATGACATTAAAAGAATTACTGAAAGCGTACGTACAACCCCCGTCCGACAAAGACCCAGAAGAGGTTCTCAGAATCGGTGACACAACCCCAATTATTGTGTTCATTGTGGATGACGCAAACAAAATCCAAGCAGTACGCCGATTCCGCGCCACAGACACCATCTCCACAGCACTGCGCAACATGCAAGTAATCTTATTCTGGGTTGATGGTAAAGGGAGTGTATATGTCTATGTCCACCAACCAAAAGAGTGAGTTTTATAATCCAGCGAAACTGAAAGCATTTCAACATCCAATGTTATTTTATATACTAGGAAGGGAGAGAATCAAAATGCAATATTTAGATGACACATTAGCAAGAGCAGAAGCGTTTCTGAATGGTAAATGGTGGTACGGCTATGGCTTTAAAGTAAGCAACAATCCGCCCACCATGTATACGGTAAACCAGTTAGCCGCTATGTATCCCTCTATCTACACGGCTGACTATATTGCTAAGGCAAAGTCATACATTGACAAAGACTACAGCCTTATTGACTGTTCCGGTTTAGTGTGCAACGCCTTAGCTATTCCAGACATTGGCTCCTACCAGCTTGGTTTGTTACCGAACACCCATTCCGATAACATGTACACCTACCAATCAACCCCGCAGGAAGGTGACATTCTCTGGAAGAGTGGGCACGTTGCTCTCGCTATTTCTCCGGCACACTGCATCGAAGCGAAAGGCATTAACTATGGTGTCCGCAAGTCCCTTATCTCAGAACAGGGTTTTACGAAAATCATCCGCCCCACCTACCAGTATTACAAAAACCTTGGGTGGAATAAAGACAATAACGGCTGGTGGTACGCTTACGGCAGGATGAAGGGAGAGTATTACTGGAACTGCACCGCATGGATTGACGATAAACTCTACGCCTTTGATAAAGAAGGCTACCTTGTTTACAACCCAACCGTTACTACAGACGCAAACGGAGCAATCAAAACTATTGATGGAAAGAGGTGTGTAACCATTGATTAAATTAAAAGACATTTTCACGGCAATGTATGCTAATATTAAGATAGTACCTAAAAACACACCAGTAGTAGAGTTTACGGAATACAAAATTGAACTGGTTGGCGATAAAACCTATCAGGTAGATTACTTAGACATAGACAATAACAATCACACCATCACCCTGTATTTCAATGAATAAAAGAAAACCCCTAGCAGAACATTTGTCCGCTAGGGGTTTCTTTTTTATTTATCCTACACGGGGAGTTTGGAATCGTGTGACCAACACGCTTTACGTTCTGGACCTTTTCCAAGGTAGTCACCCAGATACGTTACTTTCACCCTTATCCGTGGGAATCAAATTTACATCGTATACCGGTTCTGTTTGTATCGCCCCACCGGTTTCATCCGGTATACCTTCTTTTAACTTACTGGGGGAATACCCGTAGATATTAATTGGGGTATCTACGGGCATATGGGAAAACAAATGATTGTCAATCGCCATTGTTCGCATCCAGTCGGTCAATCAGCTTACTGATTACCGCGGTGTTATTGTTGAGTGCTTCCGTCATCTTGTCAATCTTAGCGTCAGATTCACTCTGCTTCTTATAAATGTACCAACAGAGAATCCCACACATAACAATCGGAAACCCCAACGTGCCGATAAGCTGAGTAATGTCTAACCCAGCAGAAGTTAAAATTACCATAGACACATCCCCCTTATGCCTTGGCCTGGAACTGACTGGTAGCCCATGCACGAAGTTCAGAATCCTTTTCCGCGAGTAACTGGTCTACTTTTGCCTGGCTGTAATACTGGGTGCCATCGATGACAACACCATCGTCATTGTTCTTAACCGTCAGCATGTTGCCGCCGGCATCCTCAAAAGTTGCAGTATCGTCAACACTGTTTCCATCAGTGTGGGCGATATACGTTGGTGCTTCGGGATATTCCATAAGCTACACCTTCCTTTCATATTTTCTTCTATTATACCATATTTTGAGGTAAATTACAAGGCTACCATTGAAAATATCAGCAAAATGTGCTATAATAAAAGAGTAAAAGTAAACCTGTATTATCGTCATTGCACAAAATGGGAAAGTAAGAAGGGAGCGTGTAGAATTATGACGAAGGAAGAAATGTTGAAGGCAATCGAGGAACTTGTTGATAGCAACGGTACCTTGGTTCCCGATAAACTGTTAACACTAAAAGCAGAACTGATAAAAGACTATGATGACATCACGACCGTCCGCGCTACCAACAAAACTATCACGGAAAACATGGGTAAGCTGGAAGCTGAGAACAAGGAACTTAAAGAAGCGAACTTAAAGCTGTTCATGATGGGCTTCAAAAGTACCCCTCAGCCGGGAAGTAATTCGGATGAGCCAGAGACTAAGCCAGAACCGGAAACTCCGCCAGCAACACCCGAAGACATTGTAAATACCATGTTTGGTATTCAGAAAGGAGAATAATATGCCTAAGATTACACCGGTAGATAACGTAAGTATTTTTAATGCTGTGCGGGCGTTCATGTCCCCGTCATTCCAGGACAGAATTCCGCAGGCAACTATCGACAATATTGAGAGCATCGGTAACATGATTACCAGCCAGGAGTTTGAGGTTGAGTTTAACCAGTGGCAGTCTGCTCTCGTAAATAAGATTGGTATGACAATCTTCCACCAGTATGACATTCAGAACCCCCTTGAGAAGTACGTGTTCGGTGAAATGACGTTCGGGGATGCAATCGAGGAAATTGCAACCGATATCGTTAAGGGACGCGCAATGGATTACGGTAAGGAAGGGGAATCCTTAGACCCGTTTGTTAAGGTATCTCCTACCGCTAAGGCAGAGTATCACAGAATCAATGAGCCGATTCAGTACATGAACACTCTGGAAAAGGACAGACTGCGCAGGGCTTTCCGTTCCGGTGGCAACGTATCCAGGCTGTTAAACATGTTCATCTCTGAATTGTATTCTTCCGCAAATATCGACAGCTGGTTGCTGATGAAGAACATCATGTCCTATTACATCCATGACCAGAAGGCAGCAGCAGGTATGCCCCTGTTATCTACCCAGAAGATTACCTCTGTGGACGTAATCGATAAGACTACAGCAGAAGATTTCCTGTTACAGATTATGAACACCATGAGTGCTATGCGGTACCCGAACAATGCGTTCAACCCGCAGAAGATTCATAAGACCCTGAACAAGCGCGACCTTGTTCTCTTTATGCGGTCTGACATTGTAAACACCATCGGTGTTCGCGCGCTGGCTCAGGCGTTCAACAAGGAAGACTTAAACCTGAATGTTCGGGTAGAAGAGATGGATGACTTCGGTGATGACACCGATGATGTTATGGCAATGTTAACTGAGGACTGGTGGTTCCTTGTTACCAGACAGCTGGAAGATATGGAATCTATCTACAACCCCAGAAGCCGTGGCTGGAATTACTTCCTGACCCGCCAAATGAGTTTCGGATGCTCCTACTTTAAGGATGCTGCAATCTTCAAGAAATCCTGGGATTAATTTTCGGAAAGGGGTGGCCCTATGGCATTTAAACCAAATACAACAGTATACCTGTGTACGGGTACGGGGATGGATGCCGCAAATTCCATATGGTGGCATAGGTTTGCATACCCCAACACGGTAGGCGCTGACCGGGATGACAGTTGGTGGAACACCTGTTACCAGTTTTTTAAATCCCACAGCATCGCTGAGGGAAACTGGTACTGTACCTATTTAGACCCGTCTAGGGGCTACTTCCGTTTTGGTAGACAGCCCCTAGTAGACCGTCACGGAGATATCCCGCAAGGTGAAGAGGGTCTGGGTTCCGTAGCACAGCAGGCATACATCGACAATAATAACATCCCTGTAGCAGAAACAATCCGCGCCGTGGATTACATCGTATTTGTAAACGATGGGGATGGAGTTGGCGGCAGTGTCAACTACGCATTTGTAGATCAGATTGTAAGCCTGAATTGGAATACCTGCCTGGTGTACTTTACGATTGATGCTATAATGACGTATCAGCCTTACTTCTACTTTGGTCCAAGTATGGTACTGAGAGACATGGAATTCCAAGAGAGAATGGGACAAGACCATGGTATCCCTAACATTGCAAATGAGAATACCCAACCCGAACCATTTGAGCCGTCTGAATCGGACTACGTGTTTCAGCGTATTACCGATGCATCGCAGGTAATCATACAGCGCACAGAGGATATGGGGCCATTCTTCCATTTGTTTGTCACAAGCGATGTTTCCCTTGAGCAAGAAGACATTACACCAAATGCGTTTTATGGTGGCCTGCCTTCCTTCAAGGCCTGTGAAGCTTCAAGGGACGGGGAGTTCAATCTTGGTATTGGCGGCTACTATGTTCCATATCGTAAGAACGAGGTGTTTGACCTGCTGGGTTCCTATAACGCAATGGAGCATGTGCTGTATTCCTACACTTGCCCGATGAATCTGTTTGACCAGAGCCAAATTCCCCCATTGCCCAATGTGGGAACCACTCCTAGGTTTATAGAGAACTTTAGGGATATTATTGATACCTACTATCGGCCTACAGAGAATCCCTACGATGATGACCACACACTCCGGCTACCTATTGACTACAATGATGACGCAACAAGAGAAGATTGTTCGCCCGCAGAAGGTAATTATCAGCCTGTTAATCTTAAGACGTACCAAGCACCATATTCCTATCTGTCTGTCGCAGACAGAATGGGCGGTTCATTGGAAGTTCCGATTCAGAACATTGTAAGTTACACTCCATCTGAGGAATATTACTACCGTGTTCCGTTTATCTTCAACTTTACTGGAGCGCCTAACGCAATGAGTTGTCTATACATTGTAGATCTGAAACAAATGCTGGGAAGCTGGGCAAGTCCTATGCTAGTGACTCTGCAAATGCCTGCATATGTTATGACCCCAAACAACAGTGGTTATAACAACAATGCTGTATCAGCGTGGACAAACATGTACACAGGAGTTGCGCAAATAGCTGTAGGCTCTGCGTTTAACTCCATTGCTGTAGGGCAAGATATGTTACTGAAAGCAGGTAGCGCGCTGGCTACGCTAGGAATTGGAGCGGCTGTAGGAGCAGGGTCTATGAGTGCATTAGGTGGTGTAGGCGCTAAGGGAGCCTTAGGTGGCATTGGTGCACTCAACAACCCCATTAAACAGGTGGCTAGTGGGCTGACTGGCTCAGGTGTAAGTGCATTAAGCGCAGGTGTTGCAAATGTGGGCAACTATTTCCAGAATAAAATTTTTGGATTACCTAAGACGGTTGGGGGTTTGCCAAATGGCTACAACACCATTGTAGCAAGTGAAGCAGGCTTCAATTTCTTCTGGGTTCACATACGTACTAAGCTGATTAAAACCATTGACCGCGCGTTCAGTATGTTCGGGTATGCGCAAAATATGGTTCGATATCCGCATATCAATATCCGTAAACATTGGTGCTACGTACAATTGCAGAATGTGAATATTGTTCCTATTCCCGCAAATGATTATGACCCAGGTGGTGTACCGTTCTGGGCTAGGGAACAGATTGAAACAAGAATGAAGAATGGTGTTACATTCTGGAATATCCGATATGCTCTGATGGGGGATGGAGATAGTGGCCCAAGTTCGGTTCAGAGTTGGGATGACGGAGCAATCCAGGGTGCAAATAAATGCAAATGGGTGAAGAACTACGGTGGCGGAGAAGCAGGCAATGATATTGAGTGGGAAAATGTAAGCTACTTAGGCGGCTACGCTACAGACTACACGGATGACTACAACCCACAGGAATAGGAGATTGATATGAGAAGAATTAAAGGCGATTTCCGGGGTGATAATGGGAAGATGGACACCCGGAGTCAGCGGCGGAGAGCAAAGTACGAAAATAACCGCCAGTATTTCGACTTACTGGAAAGCTACATTAATATCGCAGTTCACCAGTTCGATTGGGAAGGTCTTCCCGAAACGGTAGACCAGTACTTCTTTGAATACGCTTTGCTGGTTAATGGTAGAGCATGTATTGTAAAGGATAATAAGTTTGGTTTCTTAGGCCTTCCGTGTATACCAATGTCTTCCCAGAATTTTTACTATGCCCACACGCTTTGGAAAGCAATTAGTGTCCACTACGACCAGCCGTTCCTTGCAATTACGCACTGGAACAAGCCAATGCTTGCTCCTCTTATCGAGAAGTATAACATCCCAGAAGCAGAAAAGACGTTGGGCGTTGTGTGTTCGGACAATTATGAAGAAGTTCCACTTTTGGATAAGCTGGAAATCTGGGTTGAGAAGCTGGTCGATGGACAGAGAACCATCGATGTAATTGCAAAACAGTTAAAGCTTGGTAGTTTCTTTGAGACAGATGAAAAGACCAAGATGAGTTTGCAGGAGGCAATTAACAATATTGATACAAACATTGTAGCCACGTTTGTAGGAAACAATATTGCAAAGAGTTTGAACGGCACGCAGAATTTTAACAGTGATTCAGCGGCACAGAGATTGCCACAAGCATGGGATCATCTGAATAACACAGAATCAAGACTGTTGACCGGTATGGGTGTAAACAATCTCCACACGGCAGACAAAAAGGAACGCCTGCTCACCGGAGAAATCAATTCAAACAATGAGTTTACAGATTGGAACATTGAACACAGGTTAATTCAGAGACAGCATTTTTGTGAGAACATGAAGGCAGCCTTTGGGCTTGACATTAAGGTGAAGATTCACGAGATGGAAAGGGCGGTGGATGATGGGGCTTTACAACTTGACCTTGGACGAACTGGTAACGGCAACCCCAACCCCGGTGATTGACCCCGGATTGCCTATCGCCGGGCTGGAAGGATTGACGGAGCGGATTTATGATGAGTTTGGTCAGAGAGAAATCGGTTTTGAAACGCCGGGGTTATTCATTCGTAAGCTGAACAACAAGCTTAAAATCCTTGCTCCAAACTATAACAGAATGCTGGCGTCACAGTTTATCGAGTTTGACCCGTTTATTACCGACTACATTGAGGACTTCAACCGGGCGGATTCTGACAAACATTTCAAGGAACATGAGGGCTATAAGGAAGTAAGTTCTTATGTTGGAGATACCACCAGAAATAGCCAGATAGAAGGGACTGAAAGTTACCAGCAGAGCAATACGCTGAACACAGAAGAAGCTGAGGTTGGTAAGAAACTAACCGGAAAGCTTGCTTCTGAATCTATAAATGAAAGTCACGACAAGGAAACCACAAGCACTACAGATAAAACGGTAAATGAAACTTACGAAGAAAACACTAAAGTAGATACAATTGGCCATGAGGAAGGCTCCAGTGATAGGACATGGGCTGAAGATTCTGACAGGACTTACTCTGAGACAGAGGATTATGATGGCACTGGTTCACAGAATGACACTACTACAGAAACCAGCACCGATAATCAGACCGGCAGAGAGTGGTCGGAAAACGGAAACAATCAGGGGCATGTACTTGACGTTCGAAGTGATACACCGCAGGCCATGCTGTTCAACGAACCAAACCATTACTATGGTACGGGTAGAGCGCATGACTATGGCGAAGTCTATGACAAAGCGGACGGTGGTCAGGGGTATGCGCATTACCCCGAAGCGGAACCGGATACCTTTGACACTGGAAGTTATGATATCGGTGGTGGAGATACCCCGTGGTTCAATTATGCATCAGAAGCTACGAACCATACAGAGCATAGTAGTTATGATAAGAGTGGCACAGAGACCTACTCGAAGAATGGCTCTAAGAATGGTTCGCTTGCGAGAGAAACTACGGATACTCATAATAAGGAAACGGAAGGCACTGATACAACAAATAAGGAAGGCACAGACAACACAGATACTACGAAAGATACTACCAGTAATGAGACAGGCACAAAAGACCATACACAGGAAAACACAGAAAAGGTAACGGCTACTGGAACGGAAACAGCGTTGGATTCCAGTGCTAGAAATACCCACGAAGCTGGCAGTGAAGACAATACCAATTCCAGACAGCAGGCTGTTGTTGGGTCAGATAAGAAAGACACCCAGACTACGAATAGTAGTAATTCGTTTACGTCAGACAAACATCAGACGAACAAGGGAAGTGGTAGACGTACGAAGAACCAGGAACATGTTGGAAGCACCTCTTCCAGTGTGCGTAAAGGTAGGGTCATGAGATCACCTTCTGACCTGATTACAGAATACCGAAGAACACTTACCTTTAATGCAGACCTTTGGTTATTTACAGAGTTAGACGAGTTATTTTTAAACGTATTTTAATGGCTGAGAAGATGCCGGAAAGGAGAACGATATGAGTAATCCAAACAGAAGACGCAGACCCGTATGGTGTGGTGATGTTGATACTACGAGACCGGGTGCCGCATGGGATGTGCAGGATGACGGATGCTGTAGGCCGTGTAAGCCGCCGGTTCCGGGGTGTAGACCGCCAATGCCGCAGTTCCCGGATTGTGGTTATCACATTCCACCGGTGCAGTATGTTCCTGGTATGAATGAACAGGAACAGCTTGCAAATTTAAACTGCAAGATGAATGAGTTGATTGAACTGTTCAACTGCAATACGGATAAGGTCTATGGTGCATATGAAGAGGTGGTAAGAAGTGCGGTATGTAACGACGCTTTCTACAAGGAAATCACGGTGGAGAGCGGTTATCTTGCTGATGCGAGTACAAGCTATGAGTTAGTGCATATCCCGTTTGTGGATTGCGCGGGTCAGCCTATTTACATGGAGATGGGTCTGGCGTATAACAATACAACGAATTCCGGTGTGACGGAAAGTGTGTTTGATAAGGCGTTAGAAGTGTATGCAGATAAAATTCTGCCTGCGGCTGAGAGAGGTTTCCAGGGTGTGGCAATCTGGAAGGGAGCGCCGATTTATTCAGAAGCAAGCGAACCTACAAGAGCGCTCATTCCCGGTCAGTGTGACTACACGCTTGGTGTAACAGAAAACGGATTCTTCAAGATTTATGATACCCCCAATGACAAAGATAACTCTGGTATGATTAAGTCGATGCGGCAGGACAAAGTACGAAACTCCATGGGTTGTGCTGTGATTATCCGGGGCGGAGAGTATGTGGTGGATAACAATCTTAGTGATATGGAACTGCCGTGTACGGTAATGGCTATGAATTATAAGACCAAAGAGCGGTTTATTCTTGCCATTGGTAAGGATAATGTGGCTAGTGACATTACACCGGAAATGATTGCTAACCTGCTTAAGAAATATGATGTGGATGTGGCGGCTCTTACCAGCTGGGGACAGCAGAGTTATTTGCTGGACAAGGGTCAGTTCAGTTTCATGCCTACCAGTACGGATTCTGATGGAATTCCTACGGTTCCACAGAGTGCGGCGTTTTGGTATATCACTAAGCGCAGGCATTTTCACAATGATTACGTGAAGGAAGTTGCGGCTCTTACGATTCAGATGGGAGAGAATCTGTGGTATGACGAGTTGACCAGTGAATCGGTGGATAATTTGAAACTGGACTTTGTGGATTTAAGGAATGATTTAGAGCAGGAGATCCAGGACAGAAAAGACGCTGATGCTGCGCTGGGCGAGCGGATTGACAAAGAGATTGCTGACCGGGAAGCGGCTGACACTGCGCTGGATGAGAAGTATACGGCTGAGGTTGCTAGGCTGGATGGAGAAATTGAAGCGCTTGAACAGAGGGTTACTGCTGAGGTAACCCGTCTGGATGCTCTGATTCAGTCCACAAAGAAAGCACTGACTGCGAAGGATGTGAAAGAGGTCAAAGTCACCCATGATGGGACAAGAGATACGTATCAGGTTGTACTTAATGATGGTACGGTACTTGGTGCGGATGTGATTGTGTATAATTATGACCAGTTAGTGCAGAAGCTGGACAGTTATGCTACGGTGGAGCAGAGACTGGATGCGGAAATCCAGGCGAGGAAGGATGCAGATGACGCTCTTAATGCGCTGATTACAGCAGAACAGCAGGCTAGGGCTAATGGTGATAGTGCGTTGGCCCAGCAGATTGAGAGTGTTAGGACTGAGTTGACGAAGTTGATTCAGGGGAATACTACGAATATTACTGGGTTGCAGACGGCGATGGATACGCTGACGCAGACGGTGCAGAGTAATTATACTTCGCTGAATGAGAGGGTTACCAGTAATGCGGAGAATATCGCGAATTTGCAGGGTAGCTATGGGGCGTTGCAGGCTACTGTGGCGGCACTGAATGAGACGGTCACTGGATTACAGCAGAGTTTCGCTAGTACGGAAGAGAGTTTCGAAAATGTGAAGCAGACTGTTGCTAACATGCAGACGGAACTTAATGCTTTCGAGGAAAGGATTGAGGGAGAGTTAGAGAATTATCTGCCGTTAGCTGGAGGGACGATGACTGGGCCGATTGCCATGGGCGGCAAGAATATTACTGACTTGTTTCAGATTGAGTTTGGAGACTACAGTCGGGGCGAAGAGGGAACTATAAAAGGTATCCATAGTCTACTCTTACAGGAAGTTGGCACCTACAGCGGTTTTGGTATTCGTAGGTCAGCAGACAGAACCATACGTATGGGTGATACTGTCGGAGCCAAACTCGATATTGGAGCACTCCACATTGATACGCAGGGTGGAAATTCTAATTATGTGGATATGGACGTTTCGGGTAGTTCTACTGGCCCCACTTTAAGACTTAACGGGTGGTTCACAGATTCTAAAATTACCGATGTTAGGTTGGATGGAGTTGCCACTCCGATAAATGATACTGACGCCGCTAATAAGAAGTATGTTGATACTGTAGGAGAAAATCTGGCAAGTGAGATTGCGCAGGTTGGCGGACAGTTTGAAAATTATTTGCCATTGAGTGGTGGGACTGTAACTGGAACTGTTGTATTCAATGCAGATAACAACTTTAAAAGCCAGCGTAATATATGGTTTGAAGATTCAGGAGGGAACGATGCGGCCAGAATTTCATACTCTGAAAGTTATGACGGTATTGGGATACATGGGCATAGAGGTGATGGTGAAGGCGGTTCATTATATGTATCTGGAAACATTGTACAAGTTTCACAGGGTAACACATATAAAATTGGTAACATTCATGGACTATCTGAAACACCTGAAACAACAGGTATAGGAATTTTTAGAACAAGTAGCTTAGAACAATTTTTTGTTGCTACGCCTACTAATGGCTATGCGGCGACTAATAAGAAGTATGTAGACCAGGCAGTGGCTGGGATTGATCTGTCGGGGTATTTGCCGTTGAGCGGTGGGACTATGAGTGGGTCATTAGATATGGGTTGGCATCCAATTACCGGTGTAGAGGGTCATATTCAGATATCGGCTTATGAAGACGATACATTGCCATTATCTTCTATTGTGCGCAACAATACAGGGTATTGGTTTACCTCTAATGCTGATGAACAGCTTGAAATGCTACACGCGGGTGCTATTTGGATTGGTCATTCTGGAACTAGGCTTTCAAGTGTGAAAATTACTTTGACTGAGGGTCGTGTTTTAAATTTTAAAGAAACTGAATTTAATAACGAGGTGTATCTCAGGGGAATACATGCTCCCGAAGAAGCTAATGATGCGGCTAATAAGGCTTATGTAGATAATATTAACTATTTTGCTACTTATGTAGGACTTGGCAACGGAAATGCGGCAGAAATTCAGATTACTTGTGATGATCTTGCTGGTATTTACCTTATCACAATGAATGACCAGGATGTAATGGTATACTGTAGGAAGAATCCAAACGAATCATACTCAGTTGACACTGTCAACGGGTCTGACCCCGTTGGTATCTATCCGACTTTATCAGGTAATATGATTAAAGTTACTGGATTTCAGTGTGATTCTGGTATCGAATATGGGGTAGGGGTTGTTAAATTAGCGGGCAATAAAGCTGGTTTACAGTATAATATTAGTGAGTATAATAGGGAGACATAATGAATAAATTTTACAATGGAAAACGAGTGCTATCATTTGGAACACCATTTATATTTTCATTAGGCAATCGCTCCATTGGTAAAACGTTCTATTGGACTACCCGGTGTATCAAGAAATATCTGAAATCTGGAGAGCAGTTTATCTATGTTCGAAGGTATGACAATGACTTGAAACGAGTGGCTCCCAGCTTCTTCGAAAACGTATCCTTCAAATTCCCAGACGTTAGTCTGGGAGTTGAAGGTAGCGGAA
>ERZ1090866.302-NODE-302-length-18852-cov-9.115231_pt1 | contig 18852 bp, 15 predicted proteins | sample MGYA00478477_ERZ1090866 | MGnify/ENA primary metagenome ERZ1090866 (study PRJEB33644, sample SAMEA5815737) | chicken gut metagenome | biome: Chicken; feature: Gastrointestinal Tract; material: Caecum | place: Ireland | collected 2019-01-01 | study: A study of the... | reverse complement strand
ACTGAAAAATGCTTACACAAAGATTAGTAATAGGAGTTTAATAAGAAAATATAAGTACAGGGTGTTACAATATTGAAAAGAGCGCAGGGCAAATGATACAGAATGATAAAGTTATATTGCACGATTGAAAAATGGGATACCCGAAAAGGTATCCCATTTATGGAGCTGCTAACCAGATTTGAACTGGTGACCTCGTCCTTACCAAGGACGTGCTCTACCTGCTGAGCCATAGCAGCAAAACTATTAAAGTACATACATTCGCGCTGTTTCGCGCAAATCCTTTGATATTATATGTTAAACGGCTATCAATGTCAAATAATTTTGCGCGCAAAATATATAAAAATTTTTTTATCGTTCCGCCTTTTTCTGTGAGGCCAAAGATATTTAAGTGCGGGAAGTCGTTATTGCAACAAAAACGGCAACCAAGCATTTTAAACTTAAGTTGCCGTTTTATCGTGTGCTGTTTTCTTGTTACTGTTTCATATTCTGTAAGCTCATTTTGTTATAATCTATAAAAGATAGCCACATTTTGCTTAAGACATAATAAACACCAAGCCTTAGGCGTTTTTATACTGAGCGATAAATTCCTTCAGGCACTTGCAGGGTTTGCCCTGTGAATCATAGCCTGTGTCGCCGCAAATTCTGCATTTATAGTGCGGCCTGAAGTCCTCTTTATCTATTCCGAGTTCGGCAAGCCTTTCGTCGGCAAGTTTTTCCGCGTCGGCTATCTGTTCCTCAATCTCATTTGCATTGCCTTCAGACTTAGCCTCTGCAAACGCAAGCTTTATATTGAGAGCATTGATTTTCTTGTGCAAATCGCCGTAGGTTTTGTCGTCAAGTGCGCGCCTGTGGATTTGCTCGGCTCTGTTTTCGGCAATTTCACGCAGTTCGGCGTAGTGGCGCTCTATTACAGAGCGGTCGATAGATTTTTCGCCCTGCGCGGTGGGGGTGCGCACTACACTTTCGATTTTGTCAGGTGTGAATGTGCCCGCCGCCTTCCATGAAGAGAGTACGCCGTTCATATAGGCAAGAGGATTGTTCTTTCCGCACGAAAGTTCAGCAGCGCGCTTAATCATATCGTCAGAAAATCCCCATGCCCGCCAGCGCGATAAAAATTCGCTGTCGGAAGGAATAATGCGGCGGGTGAGCCCGCAAAGTGAAAGCACCGCCTTTATAAACTCTTCTTCGGCGTTGCGCTGTTCTATGTAGGAATTGACGGCTTTTTCGGTTATAATTCCCTGCGCGGAAAGCTGTTTTACAAAATCATCCATGTCCTCGAATGATTTTCTTCCGTGCATAAAGCAGTAGGATGCAATATTTTTAAGCGTCTGCAAATCAAAACCTTCGTCGCACCATACGCTAACATAATTTTCTATATACGGTGCAGAGTTCTGCATATATACGCCCAGCGCCCTTGCAATTTCGTAAGTGGCGGCGTGCACGGAGTTTTTGTTCTCGCAGTAGTAGCCTATTTCCTTTACGTCAAACTTTTTGTTTCTGTAGAGCTCGCCCAAAGCGTCGTCAATCTTTTCCACGGACTTCGCATTGAAATACTTTGCGGCGCAGCAAATGGCGTCGTCTGAAAAGCCGAGCTCCTCGTTCCACTTTTTATATAAGTTTTCGTCCTCGATACCAGGCCTGCGCGTAATGCCTGCCGCATTGAAAATTTTGAGCAGCGAAGGCGTGGAGGAGGTAAATTTTGCGAGCTTTTCGTCGACCTTTTTTGCCGTCACCGCGCCATCAGCGGCAAAGCTCTTTGCCACCTTTTTTATGTACTGAACGCGTATGTCATCGCCCTTCATGTTGACGCAGTAGTTTACAATCATAAGCAGGGCGCTCTGTTCAAAGCCGTATTCCTCAAGCAGGTAGAAGTACTCGCGGTATTCGTTTGTGGAAATCATCCTGCCCTTTATAACCGCCTGCACGCTCTTTGCAAAGTCGGCGTATTTTTCGGGCTTGTACTTTTTAGGCGTGCCGCTCACATTCTCGGCTTCGAGATATGTAACCTCAAAGGGCGAGCGCCCCGTGATTTTAACAAGCTCGAATTCGTCGAGGTATTCAAAGCAGCTTATAGCCTGCTCCTCGGTGATGTTCAGACTCTTGGCAAGGTCGCTCACGGTGAATGACGCCGCGTCTGAACAAAGGTACAGCCCATACAGGTATACCTTTACCGCAACCGCGTCGAGCACGGGCATATATTTGGTTATGAATTTGTTCTCTACCGCGGTAAAAGAGTTATCTTTAAGTTGCGGCGAAAGCGTGATAAAAGCCATATTGCAAAATCCCGTCTTATCGCTTGATTTATTTGCTCAAAAGGAATATAATTGATTTAAATTACGTACCGACTTTCCGGGCGGCTAAAGCGCGCCCGCTTTCAGTACGGCAAAAACAAGTATAAACTAAACTCAAAAAAAATGCAACCGTTTGGCCGCATTTGCGCGCCTTGCAGGCTGCACGGGGATTTTGTTTTTTTATGAGGATTGCGCACACGTCAGACTGGCATATAGGCAAAAAACTTATGGGGAGGGACAGGAGTGAAGAGTTCAGGAATGTCCTTTCGGAAATAGGTGAAATCTGTATTGCCGAGGGTGTAGACTTTCTTCTTGTGGCAGGCGACGTGTTCGATACCTATACGCCGCCCGCAGAGGCCGAAGAAATTTTTTACAGTGCGGTAAAAAATATTGCTGCGTCCTGCGCGGTACTCATAATAAGCGGCAACCACGACGACTATGTAAGGCTGACGGCCGCTCAGGCTATTTCTGAAGAGCTCAATATTTACACAGTCGGGAACAACCTGAAGGCCATTCCCTGCGCAAAGCGCGGCAGATGTTACCCCGTTCTGTCAGAGGGCGGATACGCCGTCTTTGAAAACACTTCGGGCGAAAAAGTTTATATAAATACCCTGCCATATCCAAACGAGGCGAGGTTTAAAGAGGGCAAGAACGACGAAAGCTTTGCCGATAAAATGACCCGCTGGATAGAGTACGGCGAGAGGGGCAAAACTCAAAAAATGCCCTCGGTATTCCTGTCTCACATATTTGCAGCGGGCGGCACTGCGGGCGACAGCGAGAGGGAGATTGACCTCGGCGGTGCGCGTGCAGTCGGTTTAAATCTTTTTCCCGAATGTGACTACTGTGCACTCGGTCATCTGCACAAGCGGCAGAAACTGGGCGAAAACATATACTACAGCGGCGCAATAATGCGCTTTACTTTTGACGAGGCTGGGCAGGAAAAGTCAATAAACATATTTGACTTAAACGCCGACGGCGTAAAAAATTTAAGGCAGATACCCTTAAAGTCGGCGGCAAATCTCGTCCGTCTTCAGGCGAACAGCGCGCAGGACGGTCTGGCCCTTCTGGCGCGGCACGCAGACGCCATAGCCGAGCTGACTTTAAATCTGAAAGAGCCGCTCTCTCCATCGGAAATGAGCGCGCTGCGCGAATGCCATAACCTGTATTCCCTTAAAATGGCGGTTGAGACAGAGCTGTACGGCGGCGTTGCCGCTGAAAATGAGGGCAAAAGCTCTTCACAGCTCTTTTCGGAATACTACAAGTCGCGGTATTCCTCCGACGTCCCTGAGGAGCTGCTCGCGCTCTTTCTTTCGCTGACGGAGGAAGAATGAAACCGTTAAAACTTGAATTCAAAGGTCTGAACAGCTTTTCTGAAAGGGCTACAATAGATTTTGCACCCCTTTTAAAGAGCGGAATATTCGGAATATTCGGCGAGACGGGCAGCGGAAAAACGACCATACTCGACGCCATAAATTTTGCACTCTACGGCGACATAGAGCGCAATCCCGATAAAATTGATAAAATAAACTATAACTGCGATGCGCTGGAAGTGAGCTTTTCGTTCGATATTTCCTCGGGCGGGGAGCGCCGCACCTACCTTGTGGAGCGCACCATAAAGCGCAAGAGCGGTACGCACAGCGCAAAACTTTTTGAATACAAAGACGGAAACTCCGTCGCCATAGCCGACAATGTAAAGTCGGTAAACGACAAGATTACAGAGATTATCGGCATAAACAAGGAAGATTTCCGCAAGTGCATTGCACTGCCGCAAGGCGAGTTTGCGCAGTTTGTAAATTCCGTCCCCGCAGAGAGGATAGAGCTGATTGAAAGGCTCTTTAATCTTCAAAAATACGGAAAGGCGCTCAAAGCAAAACTTGCTTTAAGGGAGAACGAGGCGGATAGCAAACTTTCTCTGCTCGAAGGCGGTCTTTCGGCGTTTGAAGAGGACACGCAGGAGGCGCTTGAAGAGCTTGAAACAAGGCATAAAGCTCTTTCAGACGGGCGTGATCAACTTGACAGGCGGGCAAAGCAGGCGGCGGAGGACTACGCCGCAAAAAAAGCTCTCGCCGAACAGAAAAAGCTCTATAAGGCTGCTGCGGAAAAACTTGCCGAGCTTGAGGGCAAGAAGCCTTATTTTGACAGACTTATAAAGAAGCTTCCCGCGCTCTCCGTATGCGAAACGGTTTGTGCAAGCGCGGAAACCCTGCAAGCTGTCGGCTCAAAGCTCAGGACAAGGCGGGAAGATTGCACCCGCATGAGTGAGAGCGCGCAAAAATTAAGGGCAAATCTTGCCGACATACAGAAAAAAATTTCAGACGGCAACTTCGAGAGCGAATTAGACAATCTCCTATCGAGATATAATATTATGAACGGCATGATGCCGCTGTGCGAAAAATTTGCCTCGGACGATGCCGAGCTTAAAAAGTGCCGTGTAAGCTATGCGGATATGCGTTCAAAACTTTCCGAATGTTCAGCTAAGTGCGAAAAACTGCGCACTTCTGTTGGCGAAAAGGAGAAAGTGCTTTCAGCAATGCCGCAGCTCGATATAGACGACTACTTCAAAAATGAGTTCAGAGGCGGTATTTTAAAGGACGAATACGCAAAGTCTTTGGGATATATAAAGGATTTGCAGGCGGAAGTGCGTACCTATGCCGACGACACGCCGCTCTACGACTACATTGACAGAGAGCTGACACGAAAGGCAAAGGAATACTGCGACCTGATTCTGACCGTCAAAGACGCAAAAATCAACGTCAACGAAGAGCTTGCAAATTTCCGTAAAAAACTTGAAGAACGCAAATCGCGCGAAGACGAGGTAAACGGTTTACGCACCGAACTCGGCAAGTACGAATTGCAGGTCAAAAACTTTTCCGAACGCGTAACCGAATTGAGGGAGCGAGGAGAAAAGCTCAGCGAAGAACACAAAATGCTCGGCACGCGGCTCAAAGAAGTTTTCGGGAAGAAAACCGACTATAAAAGGGCAGTTGCCGACGCCCGCGCAGCCTATAATTCAAAACAGAATGAAAAAAAGAGGCTGGACGGCGAGCTTGACAGAGTGCGTACTGCTGAGGCTGAAAACGCAAAAAATCTTGCCGCGGCAGAGGCGGAGTGCAAGGCGCTTGAAGAGAGGCTGAACGCCGCTAAATCTGAAATGGAGGCAAGGCTGAAGGACGCGGGAATGAGCGAAGTTGAAGAGTGCAGGGCGCTTATAGGCGAATACGGCGACTACAAGTCTGCGCTTGAAAACAGCAACAGGTTTACAGCGGAATACGCATCAGCCAAATCTGAATACGCAAGGCTGGGCAGTATTGTGGGTATTTCTGATATATCGGACGACGCGGTGAGCGCTGCCCTTACACTTAAAACAGAGAGCGAAAAAGAACTTGAAAACTGCCTGCGTGAAATAGCAGTTACGGCGGACAGAGCAAAAAATCTTAAAGAGAGGCTCAATAAAAAGTCTGAACTTAAGAAACAGTATGAAACAGCGCGCCGCGAACGCGACCTTATAGGCAAGCTCAAGAGCCTGCTGCGCGACAATAAGTTTATGGAGTACATCGCCAACGAGCACCTCGTCAACATTTCACGCGCGGCATCGAAGATACTTATAGAGCTTACGGACGGCAGGTATTACCTCGCCTACGAAGACAATAATTTCTGCGTTGGCGACAACTATAACGGCGGGAGCCTGAGAAAGGTAAAAACGCTTTCGGGCGGAGAAACTTTCCTCGTTTCTCTCTCGCTGGCGCTGGCGCTCAGCTCTACAATATGCAACCGTTCGCTCAAATCGATAGAGTTTTTCTTCCTTGACGAAGGGTTCGGCACTCTCGACGGCGACCTCATAGATACCGTACTCGGAGCGCTCGAAAAGCTAAAAAACGAAAACTTCTCGATAGGTCTTATAAGCCACGTCGAAGAGCTTAAACACAGAATAAGCAGTAAAATAACCGTAAACAAGGCAACGGAGAGCCACGGCTCAACAATTTCAATAAGTTGCTGACAGGAGAGAGATTTGTCTAATATTTTAACCCCGGTTTCACTCTGGAAGGATTTTGATAGTTCGCTTGAACTCGATGCGGAGGTCATTTCCCGAAAGTCGGAGGGAAACATTACAATAGAATATGTGCGTTTCGGCGGCCGCAAAACGGGCTCAGGAAGGGTAAAAATCTGCGCTGCTTTTGCAGGCAGTTCAGCGCAGTCCTCCGGTGAGGCCGTTATGCTGCTTCCCGACAGCACCTCGGGAATAGACGAAGCTCTTATGAAGTTTTTTGTTAAGAGCGGTTACAGCGTTCTGATGCCCGATTACCGCGGAGCGGCCGAAGGGAGCGAATATTTTACCGAATATCCCGAGGATGTAAGCTACGCTAATGCGGCAGAGTGCGGCAGACACAGGGATTTTGTGGACGAAGACGCTACAGAAACCTGCTGGTACGAGTGGGTGGGCGTGGCGCGCTATGCCTGCAAATACCTGCGCGAGCGCGGAATAACCAAAATCGGCGTCGTGGGAATTCGCGACGGCGGTGAGCTTGTATGGAAACTTGCCTCCTGCGAAGAGCTTGCCTGCGCGATAAGCGTATGCGCCGCAGGCTGGAAGGTTTACAGCGGATATTCAAAGTTCGGCGCAACCGAGCCAGCATTGGATGACGAAAGGTACAGATTTCTTGCGGGGATAGATTCGCAGGCATATGCGCCCTTTGTAAAATGTCCCGTACTCATGCTCTGTTCAACCAATGACGAAAGGTTCGATTACGACAGAGCATACGATACTTTTTCGCGCATAAACGAAAAATTTGTAGGTCAGAGCGTGATAACATATTCCGTGCACTGCAACGGCTGCATAGACGACGACGGCACAAAGGATATGTTCCTCTTCCTCGATAAATTCGTAAGGGGCAGGCAGGTATTTCTGCCCAAACCCGCTGTTATTAGTGTTATAACCGACTCGGAGCAGAACCTCGTTGCGCGCGCAGAGTTCGACGGAATGGGAGTGCCCGAGGGGTACGGAATGTACATGGCCGAGGATTGCATTGACTCTGTAATGCGTGAGTGGACGCCCGCGCCCTATAAGAGCGGTAGCGGCGCATTCCGCGATTTTTATCTGAATATATACGAAAAGACCTCTGTCGTATTTGCCTTCTGCTATGCAAAGTATACAAACGGTTTCACCGTCTGGTCGCGCATGGCGGTCAGAAAGGTGAGCGGCAAGTTCAAAAATATGAGGAAGAAGTGCAGGGTGATTTACTCCTCGCGCAACGGTGCAGACAGTTTGTCCATTGCCGACCGCTCTTTTGCCCTCGGCGAAATATTTATGACGAGCGACGCCGTTCTGCCGCAGGTGGTTGATAAGGGCAACGGTCTCAGGGGTGCATACTCCGTCTGCGGGCTTATGACCTATCGCCACAATACGCCATGCTTTGCACCGGACGAGGACTCCATACTCAAGCTCGACATCTTCTGCGATAATCCCGCTAAGGTTGCATTCTGTATGGCAGACGTAAAGAGCGGTGAAAAATTTACAGTAGTCCTCGACGTCGCAGGCGGCATATGGCAGAGCGTTCTGCTTGAGAGTAAGGAATTCAAGAACGAAAACGGCATGCACCTTGCAAATTTTTGCCGTCCCTTAAGGTTTACCATAACCTGCGGCGAGCAGTACGCCGTAAATAATTTAATGTGGCTGTGACTATGCGTGAAAGACTTTTAGGTAACCAAAGACCTCCGCTGCACAAAGATCCGTTTGCATTATTTCTGGCGGTGATAATATTTTTGTTTGCGGCGGTTGCGCTCTATTCTTTCCGCTATGTGGCAATTCATGTGGACGGCAAGTCTATGCTGAACACTCTCGAGGACGGCGATTACCTCATTGCGGACAGGTGGGCATCAGCTGACTACGGCGACATTGTGGTGGTTGAAAGCGAAGTTGACGGCAAGCCTTCGCGCATAATCAAAAGAGTGATAGCTATGGGCGGAGACACATTGTTCCTTCAATATGGCGAGGTTTTTATAAAGTATTCAGGGGAAGACGAATTTGTTCTCCTTGACGAACCCTATATCCAGGCTGAAAACAACGACCCTTACCTATTTATAAACAATATCCCCTCGGTCAATGACCCCGTAACCGTTCCGGACGGCGAGATATTTGTTATGGGCGACAACAGAAACATAAGTTCAGACAGCCGCGAAAGGGGAACTTTTACAAGGGGAGAGACGACGGGCGTAATAACGGGCTGGTCGCTCGAACACAGGCAGTTTCTTGCTGACCTTTACAGCGCGCTTTCATTCGGCTCCGGCCGTGATGAGCAATAAAGCCCGTTTTTACGAAAAGTTTAAATTGGTAATAAATACAGCCCAAGCGGCTGTGACATAACAGCAAATAATTTTACAGGAGATATACCTATGCATGCGGTAGTAACCGTTGTGGGAAAAGACAAGACTGGAATAATAGCCCGCGTTAGCGCCTTCCTTGCAGAAAAGGGAGTAAACATTCTGGACATAAGCCAGACGATTTTGCAGGATTATTTTGCAATGATTATGCTCGTGGATATATCGGGCGCCAGCGAGGAGCTTGCCTCGCTTGCAGCCGAGTGCGCCGAGATGGGCAAAAAGATTGGCATGAGCATACATCTTCAGCACGAAGCTATCTTCAACGCAATGCACAGAATCTGAGGTGTATATGTTCAACAAATTCGACGTACTTGAAACTATAAGCATGATAGAGAGGGAACACCTCGACATCAGAACGATAACGATGGGCATATCGCTTCTGCCGTGCATCTCGGGCTCTGCCGACCAGACGGCGGACAAGGTGTACGACAAGGTGTGCGCTCAGGCGGAAAATCTTGTTAAGGTGGCAGAAGAGCTCTCTATGGAGTACGGCATTCCCATTGTCAACAAGCGCGTTTCCGTTACTCCCGCAAGCATTATCTGCGCCCCCTTTGCCTCACAGTCGGCAAAGATAGGCCGCGCGCTAGACAAAGCTGCCGATACTCTCGGAATAGACTTCCTCGGCGGCTATTCGGCGCTCGTACACAAGGGTATGGCCGACTATGAAAAGACCTTCATTCATACCATTCCCGAGGTGCTTGCAACCACCAAAAAGCTCTGCTCCTCGGTCAATGTAGGCTCTTCCAAGTCGGGCATAAACATGGACGCGGTCAGCCTTATGGGCAAGATTGTAAAAGAGACTGCCGAGCTTACCAAGGACGCCGACGGGTTCGGCTGTGCAAAGCTCGTAGTTTTCTGCAATGCTGTTGAAGACAACCCCTTTATGGCCGGCGCATTCCACGGAATAGGCGAAAGCGGAACGGTTATAAATGTAGGCGTTTCAGGTCCCGGGGTTGTGCAGCACGCGATAGAGGCCATTCCCGATGCAGACCTTACCGAGCTTGCCGAAATGATAAAGCGCACGGCGTTCAAAATCACCCGTGCAGGACAGCTCATTGCGCGCGAGGCGGCAAAGAGGCTGGGTGCGGAGTTCGGCATAGTCGACCTTTCGCTTGCACCCACGCCTGCAAGGGGTGATTCGGTTGCGCAGATACTTGAGGAGATGGGACTTGAGAGCGTAGGCACTCACGGCACAACGGCCTGCCTTGCAATGCTCAACGACGCAGTCAAGAAGGGCGGAGTTATGGCCAGCTCGAGGGTGGGCGGCCTTTCGGGTGCGTTCATACCCGTATCGGAGGATATTGGCATGATAGAGGCCGCAGAGCGCGGCGGACTGTGCATAGACAAGCTGGAGGCAATGACAGCCGTCTGCTCCGTAGGCCTGGATATGATAGCCATTCCCGGCGATACGCCCGACACTACCATAAGCGCCATAATTGCAGACGAGGCGGCGATAGGCATGATAAACAACAAGACTACCGCAGTGAGAGTAATTCCCGCGCCCGGTAAAAAGGTTGGCGACAGCGTAAACTTCGGCGGACTGCTCGGCCGCGCGCCCATTATGCCCGTTCACGGCGAATCGAGCGCAAAATTTATAAAGAGAGGCGGATTAATCCCCGCGCCCATACATTCAAATAAGAATTAATTAAAAGGACGATATATTTATGGAAAGAAATCAGGTTGAAACCCGCTACAAATGGCAGATTGAAGATGTTTTCCCCTCTGACGAGGCATGGGAAAAGGCCTATGAAGAGGCAGAAAAGAGCATAGATTTTGCATCCTATTCAGGTAAGCTCGGCGATAAGGCAGCCCTTTTGGAATTGCTTAAAAAGAACGACGAATTTTCAAAGAAGATTGAAAGGGTATATCTGTATGCATCTATGAAGCACGACGAAGATACCCGCGTTTCCAAGTACAACGCATACACCGCAAAGTGCATGGCGCTCATCTCCAAATACAGCGCAGAGATGGCCTTCTTCGAGCCTGAACTTGCCGAACAGGACAAAGCTTACCTCAATTCTCTTCTTGAGGACAAAGCTTTCTCTGACTACGATTATCAGATAAAGACGCTCATTAAGCGCAAGCCGCACGTCATTCCTGAAAACGAGGAGAGACTTGTGGCGCTTGCAGGCGAGACGCTTGGTTCTTTCAGCGACATTTTTTCTATGATAGACAATGCCGACCTGCCCCTGCCCGAAATAGAATACGAAGGCAAGAAGGTGAAAATTTCACACGGCCTCTATGGAATGATACTTCATTCTTCCGACAGAGAGAAGAGAAAGGAGGTCTACGAAAAGTATTACGGCGCCTACACGGGACTTATCAATACAATCACCCAGACCTACTACGGCAATGTAAAAAAGGACGTGTTCCTGAGCAGGGCTTATAAATACAACTCCTGCCTAGAGCGCGCTCTCTCTTCAGAGGACGTAAAAGAGGTTGTCTATACCAATCTGCTCAAAGCGGTAAAGGGCAGTCTGCCTTCTATGCACCGCTACATTGCAGACAGAAAGAAGATACTCGGCTACGATAAGCTCTATTTCTATGATGTTTACGCGCCCCTCGTCTCTGACGTCGAGGTAAAAATGAATTACGACGACGCTTATGCCTATGTTATAAAGGGTCTGGCGCCTCTCGGTAAAGATTATCAGGCGCTCTTAAAGCGCGGACACGACGAGCGCTGGATAGACGTGGAGGAGACGGCAGGCAAGCGCAGCGGCGCATACAGCACGGGCTGTTTCGGCGTTCACCCGTTCGTTCTTTTGAACTACCAGCCCACGATAAGCGACATATTCACTATCGCGCACGAAATGGGTCACTCGCTGCACACATATTTCTCTGCGCACAATCAGCCTTACGCAAAGAGCGATTACAGAATATTCGTGGCAGAAGTTGCAAGCACGGTGAACGAAGTTCTTCTTCTTAAGTTTATGCTTGCCGACACCGAGGATACAAACCTCCGCAAATATCTGCTCAACTATTATCTCGATACAATCCGCGCCACGCTTCACCGCCAGACAATGTTTGCCGAGTTTGAATATGAGGCACACACGCGCGCAGAAAAGGGCGAACCTCTCACCAAGGAAGTTCTTTGCGATGTCTACGGCAGAATCGGCAAGGAATACTACGGCGACGCCATAGAGCACGACTATAATATCTCGTGCGAGTGGGCAAGAATACCTCATTTTTACAGAGCATTCTATGTATATAAATATGCAACGGGCATAACCGCGGCAATAAATATCGCGCACAGAATTCTGTCGGAAGGAGAGGAAGCCGTAAAAGATTACTTCAAATTCCTCTCGAGCGGCTCTTCATCCGACCCTGTATCGCTTCTGAGGCTTGCAGGCGTAGACCTTGAAACGGCCGAACCTTTCGAGTTTGCAATGCGTGAATTTGAAGATACACTCAATGAATTTGAGAAAATGATGAAGTTATAAAGTACTATGTCAGACAAAACCAACGTTTTACCCAACAATTTAGAGGCGGAACAGGCGTTGCTTGGATGTATGCTCATAGATAACGACGTCCTTTCCGATGTCGTAGATAAGCTTACAGACGACGATTTTTATCAGGAATCGCACCGCCTTATAATGGCTGCCGTCCATAAAATTTTCAACGAAAGGAAGCCGACAGACCTTGTTACGCTTACCGACTGCCTTGAAAAGGACGGCAACCTTGAAAAGGTGGGCGGGATAGATTATATCACCGACCTCGCAAGCAAAATTCCCTCTTCGGCAAACTACAATCAGTATTTCGAGATAGTAAAGAGGGACAGCACAAACCGCAGGCTCATACGCGCTTCCCGAAACATAATCGAAAATTCGATGAACAGTTCAGACAGTGCGCAGAGCGTACAGTTTGCCGAAAAGCTCATATACGACATCTCTAAAAAGAGCGATTCTTCCACGATGGACGACATACGCGAAAGTTCGCTCGTCGGGGACGTAATAGAGAGGTTTGAAACAATCGCGGCTGACAAGGACGCGCTGCGTGGCATACCTACGGGATTTCCCTTCCTCAACAAAATCACCAACGGTTTTCAGCGTTCAGACCTTATAGTCATAGCCGCCCGCCCAGGCAGCGGCAAAACCTCGCTTGCAATGAACATTGTAGAGGCTGCGGCCTTTCAGGGCAACGTCTGCGCCGTCTTCTCGCTGGAAATGCCCAAAATCCAGATTGTGCAGAGGCTGCTTTGTTCGAGCGCAAAGGTCAGCATGTCTGACGCGCTCTCCGGCAAGCTTTCGCCAAACGACTGGAAGGCGCTTATAAAGACGGGCGAAGAGCTTAAAAAACTCAGCATAATAATAGACGACTCCTCACGCGTGACGCCTGCAGAAATACTTTCAAAGTGCCGCAGAATAAAATCCAAAAACGGCGGCAAGCTCGACCTTGTAATGATAGACTACATACAGCTTATGTCGAGCGGATTAAAGCAGGACGAGAGCAACAGAACGCGTGAAATCGCGCGCATTACGGGCGACCTTAAAATAATGGCCAAGGAGCTGGATGTGCCGGTAATAGCGCTTTCACAGCTCAGGCGTATGACGGGCGAGCCTCAGCTTACCGACCTGCGTGAATCGGGCGCAATAGAGCAGGACGCCGACATGGTTATTTTTATAAACAGGCCGGATATGACTGCCACCCCCGAAGAGATAGAAAAGAACAAGATTGTCCGCGGTATGGCAGACCTTATAATAGCCAAGCACAGAAACGGCGAACTCGGCAGAACGCAACTTCGGTTTAAGGGCGAGTACACAAAATTCGTCACTCCCGACCCTGCGGAACTCAGAGAGATTGCCAAAGAGCAGGGCAAGCCTGCACCTAAAGAGGAGCGCAAAAAGTCTGACGAAATGCCTTTTGGAGAGGACGAAGAGGATATGCCCGACGACGGAATGGTATTTTCCGACGACGATTACAGCGGAGAATAATTTTATTTTGTAAATACATTGCCGTAAAATTGCGGCTTGTTGGCGGCTATCTTATTCTTTTTACAGGCGCGGCAAGCAACAGCGGCAATCGTACCAAATCTATTTGCCATATCATATATAATATATAATAAAGAGCTGATGTTTGTGCAGGCATCTGAGCCAACGGCATGCCGCATCAGAAAAAATATATACTTAAAGATAATTTTACTCAGGCATTAAAATGGTAACCGAAATTAAAAGCATTGACGAAAAATCCCTTTTCGCCGCAAAAAAGATAATTGAAGAGGGCGGCCTTGTGGGTTTCCCCACGGAAACGGTCTACGGACTGGGCGCCAATGCCTTTGACGGCGACGCCGTGAAAAGAATTTATGAAGTCAAGGGCAGGCCGCAGGACAACCCTCTGATTGTGCACGTTCACCGTGACTACGATATATCGCGCATAGTGTACGATATTCCCGATTACGCAATGGAACTTGCAAAGAGGTATCTTCCAGGCCCGCTCACAATGGTGTACAAGAGCAAGGGGACTATCTCGCCCGTGGTATCCTGCGGGCTTGATACCGTAGGCATACGCATACCCTCGCACCCCGGCGCGCAGCGCTTTTTAAGGTATGTAGACCTGCCGATAGCCGCGCCTTCGGCCAACATTTCCAAGCACGTGAGCCCCGTCACTGCAGAACACGTATATAACGACCTCTGCGGCAAAATCCCCCTCATTCTCGACGGCGGACAATGCAGCGGCGGAATAGAGAGCACCGTGCTCGACTGTACGGGCAAAGTGCCGTGCATTTTAAGAAGCGGCCTTGTTACAAGGGAAATGATTGCAGAGGTTGCAGGCGCGTGCGATGTGTTTGTGCCGCACGAAGGCGTCAAGGTGCGTTCACCAGGTATGAAGTACAAGCACTACTCGCCTGCCTGCGCAACTATGCTCTTTCCCTACGAGAGGCTTGAAGACGCGCTTGAAGAGTATAAAAAGCGCCGTGCCGAAGGTGTCGGGGCCTATATAATGTGCGACAGCATATGCGCAGCCAAATTAAAGGGTTGCAATCATATTCTCGACCTCGGAAAAAATGAAAACGAGGTTGCCGCCAACCTCTATGAAAAACTGCGTGAGGGCGAAAAAGTGGCGCAACTTATAATTGCCGTAGCGCCCGAAAAGCAGGACGGGGTTATGGCAGGCGTCATGAACAGGCTTACAAAGGCCTGCGGTGGAAAAGATGAAGCGTAAAAAGATACTTTTTGTTTGTACGGGAAATACCTGCCGAAGCCCTATGGCGGAGGCAATCCTGCGCAGCAAAATCAAAGAACGCAAAATAAAGTGGTGGGACGTTGCCTCGTGCGGAATTTTTGCCGAGGTAGGCGGCACTATTTCAGAAAACAGTCGCCAGGCACTTGTCGAGATAGGCATTGGTACAGGCAAGTTTGCGCCCAGACAGCTCACACAGAGTATGATAGAAAAATCCTATGCCGTCATATGCATGACTGAAAAGCAGAAACAGATACTTGAAGGTTGCGGCAAGGTCTACAGCATACGCGATATCTGCGGAGCGGAAGTACCCGACCCTTACGGGCAGGGCATAGAGGTCTATCGCGCCACTCGCGACGCACTTATCTCTGCCTGCGACAAAATAATAGAAAATATCATTCTGCCTGCCACAGAAGAAAACTAGTTATAAATCTGAAAATATAAATTCAAACAAGGAGTAAAAAATTTATATGAAAATTGCGCTTGCCTGCGACCACGGCGGACTGCATTTAAAGAACGAAGTTATAAAATACCTTGAAAACAACGGATATGAATATAAAGATTTCGGAACATACACCGAAGACAGCTGCGACTATCCCGACTATGCTCTTCCCGCTGCCGAGGCGGTGGCAGCCGGCGAATGTGACCTTGGAATATTGGTATGTTCTACGGGCATAGGCATTTCTATCGCGGCAAACAAGGTGCCCGGAATAAGATGCGCTCATTGTCACGACACCTATTGCGCCGAATTTACGCGCCTGCACAACGACGCAAACATGCTCGCCATGGGCGAAAAAGTTATCGGCCCCGGCTATGCGCTCAAGATTGTAGAAAAGTTCCTCACCACAAAATTTGAGGGAGGCAGGCATCAGCGCAGGGTGGACAAGATTACAGCCATAGAAAAGAAATACAGCAAATAATTTTTATGCGGCGCGGCGTATTGTCGGGCTGCATTTTTTTGACTTTTAAGGCAAACTATTAAATGCGGGGAAATGTATGGAAGACAAATTTTCGGCAATACTCTTCAGTCAGGAAAGCCTAGACGGGCTGACGGACGAAAGCCGGTTCAAAGCGGCTGTGCTTGAAGAATTTTCAAACGGTGAACAGATTTTAAAAGAGGCTGAACGCCAGGGCTTCACTTTCGGCAGGTTCAGAAAAGAAGGCGCTGCCAGACTATCCCTGTCATTTGTTCCCGAGCGCACGGCAAAATATTTTTATATCAAAAAACATACCTCAGTACAGCGTCCGTATGCCCATTCGCATGATTTTTACGAGCTGATTTATGTCCATAGCGGGCGGTGCGTGCAGTTTTTTGGTGACAAAAAAATTGAAATGGGGCAGGGTGAGCTTTGCATAATCAGCCCTGAAACCGTGCACTGCATAGACAGGTGTGGCAAAGGCGATATAATTTTAAAGGCTGTTATTCCGAAAAAAATGTACAATGCCTGCGCAGACGACATAATGCCAAAGATAGAGGGCGTTAAATTATTTAATGCGGACAGAAATGCCCGATTTATTATATCAAAGCTGGTTTCAGAGGAGCTTGCACAAGACAGACTGCACGAAAAAGTTGTTTCAGGTTATCTTACCCTGCTTTTTGCATATCTTTGCCGCGCGGCTGAAAACGTCGAAAGCACGATAGAAATAGAGGCAAAGACATATATAAATGAGCATATAAAAGACGCCTCTTTACAGCAGTTTGCCGTAAAGCTCGGATACAGCGTAAATTATCTGAGCAGGCTTATAAAGCAAAAGACAGGCAAGAATTTCAGGGAGCTGCTCGCCTCAATCCGCATGGAGCTTTCTTGCGGACTGCTCGGCAGCACGGATATGTCGGTTGAAGATATAGCCGCAGAGGCAGGCTACCAGAACACATCAGGATTTTACAAGCAGTTTTATGTCTTTTACGGAATGACACCCGCTCAGTACCGTAGCGCCACTCTGAAGTAAAGTCGGGATATATAAAGCAATAAAACGGATATTGTAAGTTTGGACTGCCTGCGCTAAAATTAATAAAAACGCGCGGGGGGGGGCTTATGGATATAGGTAAAGTCAAAGTAATCCCAATGGATAAAAGGCAGGCGACAGAGCTTGCAGAATATGTTGTAAGGGAGCAGCTCAAAAAAAGAGTAGTCGGCACAAAATATCTCGGAGGCGGTTCTTTCGGCAGGGCGGTATGCGTGCGGTTGGAGGACGGCGCAAAGATAGTCGTTAAATTTCTGTGCGCGCATGGAATGATGGAAAAGGAGGCGCACGACTTAAAACTGCTTAAAAAGCATTGCCCTATTAAAATTCCTGCCGTCTGTTTTGAAAGAATGAGCGACGAAAAAATCCCCGCAGACTGTTACGGAATGGAGCTTATTGAGGGGAAAAGCTGTCTGTTTGCTCTAGGAATGCTTTTTATGAGCAAAAGGCGGCGTATGGAATTTGCCGACAAAATCACAGCTGCGCTGCACACCATTCATGAGTGCACAAACAGCTTATTCGGCGACACGATGTCGCCCGATTGCCATAACTGGCTGGATTATTACAGACCGTTTGCCGAGGGAGTGCTTGAGCGTGCTGAAAAGATGAGTAAAGAGGGCAGACTTTCGCAGAAAGTGATAAACGCAATGCACGCCGCGTGGGCAAAATTTGATGTAATATTTTCCGAACAGCCGCAGGAGGCCTGCCTTATTCACGGCGACCTTAATGTGGGCAATATAATGGTGGGAAAATCCTATGCCGTAACGGGAATAATAGACCCCCTCAACTGTCTGTATGCAGACAGGGAATACGACCTGTTTCAATTCGATAACCTTACCGGAAAGCGCTTTTACCTGCGCGAAACATATGTCAGAAAATACGGTGCAAGCAGATATTGTATGCAAAAACTGGCATTTTACGGACTGTGGAACGAGGTGTATTGCTATATAAGGTCGGGAGTGCTTGTAAATATTATTCTAAATCCGCTTATAAAGAATATGTACAGACAGCTGAAGGAACTATGATTTCGCTCGGCTCGCGGATTGTAAGACTGGCTATACGCGCGTTGACATACCGTATTCGTGCGGAACACAAGTCTGTTTCGCGTTCGGTAAAATTTAAAAGCGGAGGATATGTTCCTCCGAAGTCTGTAAACTTACGCGCAGAATATTTTAACGGGGTGCGTACTGAGATTTTTACGCCAAAAAACGCAGAGGATTTTGCCGTTATATTCTTTCACGGAGGCGGTCATACCGTCGGAATGAACAAAATGTACCGCAAGGCGGCGCTACGGTATGCAAAGTCGTGCAGGTGTACAGTTTTTTGCATAGATTATAACCCAGATAGTGAACTCAGATTTCCATCTCTGCATACAGAATGTTATTCGGCATATCGCGGAATAACAGAGGCTATCGGTATGCCGTTTGCCGTGACGGGCGACAGTTTCGGCGCAAACCTCATGCTCTACTCACTCATAAAGTCAAGGGAGGAGGGCGGCAAAATGCCGCAGGCAATAGTGTGCATATCGCCATATGCAGATATGTCGGCCTCGGGACAGTCCTACAAAACAAACTGCCGCAATGACCCGATTTATTCCCTTCCACGCTGGCAATCTTTTGAGGAAAATGAAAAATACATAAGAAGGATTTCGCCATACTGCGAGGGAACGCCGCTCAAAAACAGGTATCTTTCGCCGGTATATTCAAACCTGAACGACCTTTCTGATATGCTTATTATTTATGGCAGTTACGAAACTTCAGCAAGCGACGGTGAAATGCTCTATGCCAATGCCTTAGCAAACGGCGTAAATGTGCAACTTTCGGCATATGAAGGGATGTGGCACGATTTTTTATATCTCACGCCGTTTCTTAAGGAGAGCAGAAGGGCGTGGAAGAGAATAATTGAATTTATTTTGGCTCATTTTTAAGACAGCTTCGGGGGCCCCCAAAAATAGGGGCGCCGCCCGGGGTTTTTTTTTTTATAAAGCAAAAAAACAAACGGGGGTGTGTTTGAATGGCACCGGAGAGGATTTAAAAAAAAA
>ERZ1090866.295-NODE-295-length-19058-cov-12.068515_pt1 | contig 19058 bp, 32 predicted proteins | sample MGYA00478477_ERZ1090866 | MGnify/ENA primary metagenome ERZ1090866 (study PRJEB33644, sample SAMEA5815737) | chicken gut metagenome | biome: Chicken; feature: Gastrointestinal Tract; material: Caecum | place: Ireland | collected 2019-01-01 | study: A study of the... | reverse complement strand
TCCTGCACGACAAGCGCAAGACGGGCGGCAGAAACAACATGGGCAGGATAACCGTTCGTCACATCGGCGGCGGCAACAAAATCAAGTACAGAATAATAGATTTCAAGCGCAATAAAGACGGAGTTCCCGCAACGGTAAAGTCCATTCAGTACGACCCCAACCGTTCGGCGCACATCGCGCTCCTTGCATATGCCGACGGCGAAAAGAGGTACATCCTCGCGCCCGTAGGCCTTCAGGTAGGCGATAAGGTACTCTCCGGCGTCGGCGCCGACATAAAGGCAGGCAACGCCCTTCCCCTTTCTGAAATCCCCGTAGGTACCATCGTTCACGCAATAGAGATGCAGCCCGGACGCGGCGCGCAGGTAGCGCGTGCGGCAGGCATTTCCGCCCAGATAATGGCAAAAGAGGGTGGCTATGCAACCCTTAAGATGCCCTCCGGCGAAATGAGGCTCATACCCCTCACCTGCAAGGCAACCATCGGCCAGGTAGGCAACCTCGAGCACGAGATAGTTCACCTCGGCAAGGCCGGCAAGACGCGTTACCTCGGCGTAAGACCTACCGTCCGCGGTTCAGTCATGAACCCCAACGACCACCCTCACGGCGGCGGCGAAGGCAAGAGCCCTGTAGGTCACGCAGGTCCTATGACCCCTTGGGGCAAGCCTGCACTCGGTTACAAGACGAGAAAGAAGAAGAACACCTCTTCCAAGTTCATATTAAAGAGGATAAATTAAGGAGGATATAGGAAATGTCGAGAAGCGTTAAAAAGGGACCTTTCGCCGAAGCCCGCCTCATGTCCAGAATAGAGGCAATGAATGCCGCAGGCGAAAAGAAGGTCGTAAAAACGTGGTCAAGGGCTACCACTATATTCCCCCAGATGGTAGGTCACACCATAGCCGTATACGACGGCCGCAAGCACGTGCCCGTATATGTAACAGAAGATATGGTAGGCTGCAAGCTCGGCGAGTTTGCGCCCACCCGTACGTTCAAGGGTCACGCGGCAAAGACCACAGCCAAGAAGTAAGGAGAATGAGTTATGGCAAGCAACATGAACAAAAAAGTTGAAAAGATTGCCGCAAGCAAGGACAACAGACCTTACGCAACGGCAAAATATATAAGGATTTCCCCTTACAAGGTGAGGACGGTGCTCGCTCTTATCAGAGGCAAGAGCGTAGAGGAAGCCGAAGCCATACTTACCTATTGCAGCAAGGGCGGCAGCGCAGAAGTCAAGAAAGTACTTCTTTCAGCAGCGGCAAACGCAGAACACAACCAGGGCATGGACAGGGGCGACCTTGTCGTAGCCGAGGCGTTTGCAAACGGCGGCCCGCACCTTAAAAGAATGCAGCCCGTATCCAAGGGCCGCGGCAGGGCTATCTTAAAGAGAACCAGCCACATCACGGTCATTCTTGACGCGAAGAAAATTTAAGGAGAGTATGTATGGGACAGAAAGTTAATCCTCACGGTTTAAGGGTAGGCGTAATCGCTGCATGGGATACTCAGTGGTATGCCGATAAAAAGGATTTCGCCAAACACCTTAAGGAAGATAACGTAATCCGTACCTTCCTTAAAAAGAAGTATTACGAGGCAGCCATCAGCAAGATAACGCTGGTGCGCGCCGCAAACAAGGTAGAAGTTACCATCTATACCGGCCGTCCCGGCGTGCTTATCGGCAAGGGCGGCAGCGAGATAGACGTTATAAAGAAGTCGCTTTCCAAGCTCACCAAGGGCAAGGTAATCATCATCAACGTCAAGAAGGTTGAAAAGGTTGACCAGGACGCCCAGCTTGTTGCTGAAGCTGTTGCATCTCAGCTGGAAAAGCGTGTTTCTTACAGAAGAGCTATCAAGCAGCAGATATCCAAGGTATCCAAAGCGGGCGTAAGGGGCGTGAAGATCGCCGTGTCCGGCAGGCTTGACGGCAGGGAAATAGCCGGCAGCGAAAGCTACCACGAAGGTTCCATTCCCCTCCAGACCATCCGTGCAGACATCGACTACGGCTTTGCAGAAGCTCACACCACGTTCGGCGTACTCGGCGTAAAGTGCTGGATATATAAGGGCGAAGTGCTCTCAGGCTCCAAAAAGCTCATAATCTCAGACGGAGGCGAAGATTAAAATGTTAATCCCCAAGAGAGTTAAAAGAAGAAAGCAGCACCGCGGCAAGATACGCGGCCGCGCCCACAAGGGCAATATAATCGCATACGGCGAATACGGCCTTGTAGCCGAAGAGGGCGGAAGGATAACCTCCAACCAGATAGAGGCAGCCCGTATCGCGATGACCAGGTTCATCAAGCGTGGCGGTCAGGTGTGGATAGACATATTCCCCCACAAGCCCATCACAAAGCACCCCGCAGAATCCCGTATGGGTTCCGGCAAGGGCGCTGTAGAATACTGGGTAGCCATAGTCAAGCCCGACAGAGTAATGTTTGAGATGGCGGGCGTAACCGAAGACGTAGCAAGGGAAGCAATGCGCCTTGCAAGCCACAAACTGCCCGTAAAGTGCAGGTTTGTAAAGAAAGAATCTGCTGCACCCGCAGCGGAAGGCGGTGAAGCTAATGAAAGCTAAGGAAATAGTCAATTTGAGCGACGCGGAACTGAACGCAAAGCTGCAGGAACTCAAGACGGAACTGTTCAACCTGCGTTTCCGCCATGCGAGCGGCCAGCTCGATAACCCCCTCTCGATAAACCTCGTAAAAAAGGACATCGCAAGAGTGAACACGGTAATCCGTGCAAGGCAGCTTAAGGCTTAAGGAGTTAAAAAATGGAAAGGACAACGCTCAGAAAGGAAAGGACGGGGATAGTTGTATCCGACAAAATGGATAAGACGGTAGTCGTTGCCGTAAGCGAAAAGAGCAAGCATCCCCTCTACAAAAAGACGATAACCAAGACCACCAAGTTCAAGGCTCACGACGAAAACAACGAGTGCGGCATTGGCGATACGGTGAGAATAGTAGAAACTCGCAAGCTCTCCAAGGATAAGAACTGGAGGGTGGCCGAGATAGTAGAAAAGGCCAAGTAATTCAGGCATATTGCCGCCTGAATTGCCGCGCAGGATATGCGCGGCGGCAAAGTATAAGTATTTTATCACGATTGTTTTCATGCCGGATGAACGCGGCCGTAACCTTCGCGCTCCGCGGTAAAAGGTACGGCACAGCGTGCGGCGGGACAATCCGCTGAAAAAGATATCCAAAAAACACACGGATATCGCTGTTGTAAGTTCATAAATATTAAGGAGAATTTATATGATACAACCCCAGACTAGGCTCAAGGCTGCCGACAACAGCGGCGCTAAGGAGCTTATGTGCATCAAGGTGCTGGGCGGCAGCTTCCGCAAGACGGGCAACATCGGCGACGTAATCGTATGCTCTGTCAAGACTGCAACCCCCGGCGGCGCAGTAAAGAAGGGCGACGTCGTAAAGGCCGTAATAGTACGCAGCACCAAAGGCATCAGCCGCGGCGACGGCACATACATCAGATTTGATGACAACGCCGCAGTTATAATCAATCAGAATAAGGAGCCGAGAGGCACCCGTATCTTTGGACCGATAGCAAGGGAACTGAGAGAAAAGAACTATATGAAGATAATATCCCTTGCTCCCGAAGTTCTTTAAGGAGAAGTAGAAAGCTATGAACGTAAAATTGAATGATAATGTTCTGGTTATCACCGGTAAGTATGCGGGCAAGCAGGGCAAGGTAATCGCCACTTCTCCCAAGAGCGGAAAGGTAACCGTAGAAGGAATAAACATCCAGCACAAGACGCAGAAGGCGCGCCGCGGCAACGACGTATCCAAGATTGTTGAAAAAGAAGGCGCAATCGACGTATCCAACGTAATGGTAATCTGCCCCGCATGCGACAAGGCTGTAAGAGTAAAGAGCGGCGAACAGGACGGCAAGCGCGTACGCGTATGCCCCAAGTGCGGCGCCGTGCTCGACAAGGCATATGCCGGCAAGAAGGCCAAGGAAGTCAAGAAGGAAGAGCCCAAGAAGCGTACAAGAAAGCGCGCCGCAAAGGCAGAAAAGGCAGAGACGGCGCAGGCCGAAACCGCACAGCAGGCGGAAACAAAGTCTGAGGAGTAAGGTGAACGAAAATGGCAGAGAAAGTTTATAAAAGCAGAGTAGCCAAGCAGTACGCTGAGGAAGTCGTTCCCTACCTCACCAAGAAGTTCGGCTATACCAATGTAATGCAGGTACCCAAGCTGGTAAAGATAGTAATCAACACCGGCCTCGGCGACATAAAGGACAATGCAAAGTCCATCCAGACCACACAGAACGAAATCAAGCAGATAACCGGCCAGCAGCCCATCCTCACCAAGGCAAAGAAATCAGTTGCCAACTTCAAGGTGCGCGAGGGCATGACGGTAGGCATAAAGGTAACTCTGCGCGGCAAGATGATGTATGACTTCTATGATAAGCTCGTCTCCATCGCCCTTCCCCGCGTGCGCGACTTCCGCGGTGTTCCCACGGACAGCTTCGACGGCCGCGGCAACTACTGCATGGGCGTAAAGGAACAGCTTATTTTCCCCGAAATCCAGTATGACCAGGTAGAAAAGATACGCGGCATGGATATATGCTTCGTAACCACCGCCAAGTCAGACGAAGAAGCAAGAGAGCTTTTAAGGGCTATGGGAATGCCCTTCAAGAAGTAAGGAGACAGAGATATGGCAAAGAAGTCAATGATAAACAAGCAGCAGAGACCTGCAAAATTTTCCACGAGAGCATACACGAGATGCTCGATATGCGGCAGGCCGCACGCCGTGCTCCGCAAATACGGCATATGCCGTATCTGCTTCAGGAACCTTGCGTACAAGGGCGAAATACCCGGCGTTAAAAAGTCGAGCTGGTAAGGAGGTGCAAAGATGACCGATCCCATAGCAGATATGCTCACGCGCATAAGGAATGCGCTCACAGTAAATAAAGAGACGGTGGAAGTACCTTCTTCCAACATGAAGAAGGCCATCGCAGACATAATGCTTGCAGAGGGCTTTGTGTCCGACGTTAAGCTCGTCGAAGACGGCTATAACGGCAAGCTGGTAATCACGCTCAGGTATGCAGGCAGAAAGCAGCCCGTAATCAACGGCCTCAAGAGGGTATCCAAGCCCGGTCTGCGCACATACGCCGGCGTTGAAAATATGCCCAAGGTCATGAACGGTATGGGCGTGGCAGTTATATCCACCAACAAAGGCATCATGACCGATAAGCAGGCAAAGGCCGCAAACGTAGGCGGTGAAGTGCTCTGCTACATCTGGTAACAGGAGGAAGAAGGTAATATGTCAAGAATAGGTAAATTACCCGTAGTCCTGCCCGCAGGCGTAACTCTCTCCTTTGAAAACGGAGTGGTTACGGTAAAGGGCGCCAAGGGCACCCTCACCCAGACCATAGCGGGAGACATCAATATCAAGGTAGAAGGCTCGGAGGCATTCGTTTCAAAGAAGCACGAATCCAAGGAGCTTGACCCCAAGCACGGCCTTTACAGGGCGCTCATCCACAACATGGTAGTGGGCGTGACCCAGGGCTACACAAAGAGCCTTAAAGTAAACGGCGTAGGCTGGAAGGTAGCAAAGCAGGGCAACAAGGTAGTGCTCAACGTAGGATATTCTCATCCCGTAGAGTTTGCCGAGCCCGCAGGCGTAAAGCTTGAGTGCCCCAGCGCCAACGAAATCACCGTTTCGGGCATAGATAAGACCCTCGTAGGTCAGGTAGCTGCCGACATCCGCAGCATAAGAGTTCCCGAACCTTACCACGGCTACGGCATCGCGTACAGCGACGAAGTAATCGAGCGCAAGGAAGGCAAGACGGGAGGCAAGGGCAAGAAGTAATTTCGGGTAAAGGCTTGTCGCGCACGCGCGGCAATATCCGAAGGAATGGCCGCTGATGCGGCCGGTTGCTCAAAGGAGACATAAAATGATTAAGTTGATAGATAAGAACACCGAACGCAGACGCCGTCATGCGCGCGTAAGGAAAAAGGTATCGGGCACGGCAGGGACCCCTCGTTTCTGCGTATACCGCAGCCTCAACCACATCTACGTTCAGGTGATAGACGACGTAAAAGGCGTAACCATCGTTTCCGCGTCCACAATGGAAAAGGAAATCAAGGCGCAGGTCAGCGAACTCACCAAGACGGAAGCGGCAAAACTTGTAGGCAAAACGGCGGCTGAAAGGGCTCTTGAAAAGGGCGTCAAAGAGGTCGTGTTCGACAGAGGCGGCTACCTCTACACCGGCAGGGTGCAGGCAGTTGCCGAGGGCGCAAGGGAAGCCGGACTTAATTTCTAAGGAGCAGAAGAAATGGAAGAAAAGAAAGAAAGACCTGCAAGAAGGGAATCGAGATTCAAGAGGGCCGAAGACGACGGCACCATAAAGAAGCTTATACAGGTAAACAGGGTATCCAAAACCGTTAAAGGCGGCCGCAACATGCGTTTCGCCGCACTCGTAGTAGTAGGCGACGGCAAGGGTTCAATCGGCTGCGGAGTAGGCAAGGCCAAGGAAGTACCCGAGGCAATCGAAAAGGCAACCACCCAGGCAAAGAAGAATATGTTCAAGGTAAACGTAAAGGATACTTCCATTCCTCATACGGTAACCGGCATATTCGGCAGGGGCAAAGTGCTCATGATGCCCGCGGCACAAGGTACCGGCGTTATCGCCGGCGGTCCCGTGCGTGCCGTAATGGAGGCAGCAGGCATAAAGGATATCCGTACCAAGTCTCACGGTACCAACAACCCCATCAACTGCGTAAAGGCAGCCATCGAGGGCTTGAAGGACCTCAAGACCGCCGAGCAGATAGCTGCGGCGCGCGGCAAGACGGCGGAAGAAATCATAGGTTAATCGGAGGAACGCAATGGTAAAGGTAACTTTAATAAAGAGCGTCAGCAACGAGGTAAAGTCTGTAAAGGCAACCGTTGCCGCACTCGGTCTTAAAAAGATCCGTTCCGAAAAGGTTCTGGAAGAAACTCCCGCCAACATGGGCCAGATCAGTAAGGTAGCATACCTTCTTAAGGTCGAAAAGGTATAAGGAGGTATAAAGTTTATGAGAATAGATACATTATCCCCCGCAGAGGGCAGCAAAAAAGCTGTTAAAAGGCTTGGCCGCGGCATAGGTAGCGGCACCGGCAAGACGAGCGGCAAGGGCCACAAAGGTCAGTGGGCGCGTTCGGGCGGCGGCGTACGTCCCGGTTTCGAGGGCGGCCAGATGCCTATCGCAAGGCGTATCCCCAAGAGGGGCTTCCACAACAAGTGGGCAACCTGCTACCTCATCGTAAATCTTTCGCAGCTTGAAAACGTACCCGCAGGCACAGTTGTAGATTACGACTACGTTGTCGAGAACAATCTTGCAAAGTTTGTAAAGGGCAATTCCGGCCTCAAGGTTCTCGGCAAGGGCGAAATTAAAAATGCGATAACCGTTAAGGCGGCTAAATTTTCGGAGACCGCCAAAGCGGCCATTGAAAAGGCGGGCGGCACGGCGGAAGTCCTTTAATTCAACGGGCGGCGAAACAGTCGCCGCAAAGGGGTTAAAATGTTTGAAACAATAATCAATTGTTTTAAAGTAAAGGAAATCCGCAAAAAGATCGGAATAACGCTTCTCCTTTTGCTGATTTTCAGAATCGGATGCTATATTCCCGTACCCGGTATAGATTCGTCGATTTTCAGCGAAGCGATAGGACAGTACGATTTCCTCGAACTGATGTCGTCGATAACGGGTTCATCGCTCTCCAACGCAACGCTGTTTGCGCTCGGTATCAGCCCGTACATCAACGCATCCATTATAATACAGCTTTTAACGGTTGGCATTCCCGCGCTGGAACGCCTCTCCCGCCAGGGTGAAGAGGGCCGCAAAAAGATAGCGCAGATAACGCGTTACGTCACGATAGCCCTTGCAATAGCCCAGGCAATAGGCATTATAGTAAACATAGCCGTAGGACAGGACGCCATCAGGCTTGTAATGTTCGGCTATAACGGTTCAAACGGTCTTGTCTCCGAGACTGCCGCAACGTGGCTTGCAGGCATATTCCTTGTAGTCTTATACACGGCGGGCGCAATGCTCGTAATGTTTATCGGCGAAAGGATAACCGAATACGGCGTAGGCAACGGCATATCTCTTATAATCTTCGTCGGCATAATCTCCACGGCGGGCATCACCATCGTGCAGAAGATTGGTCAGATAGGTTCAGAGACTGCAGGTCTCTCACCCCTCTGGGAGTTGATAGGCTTCGTCGTGCTCACGCTGCTCGAATTCACTGCGATAGTAGCGGTAGACCTCTCTGAAAGGCGCATCCCCGTTCAGTATGCAAAGCAGGTAAAGGGACGCAAGATGTACGGTGGCCAGTCGACCGTAATCCCCATCAGGATAGCGGGCGGCGGCGTAATGCCCCTCATCTTCGCGTTTGCACTCATCAGCTTCCCCGGAATGCTGGCAAGCCTGTTCTGGCCGGGCAGCACCTTCGAGACCGGCGTTGCCGAGTGGTTCTCCGGCTCGTCACCCTACTGGTACGGTCAGCTCATATACCTCGTAGTGCTCTGCGCGCTCATCTTCGCGTTTGCGTTCTTCTATTCGTCGATGCAGTTCAATCCCGAAGACGTATCCAAGACCATTCAGCAGAACGGCGGTTTCATTCAGGGTATCCGTCCCGGCAGACCTACTGCGGACTACTTAAAGAAGATTTCCAACAGAATAACGCTCTTCGGCGCTATATATCTCTCGCTCGTTGCGCTCATTCCCTCTATCTTAAGCATAATAGTTGTGGTTACTGGCATAACGACGGATACCAGCCTTCTGAGCGTGTTCTCCACAACCGGTATCCTCATTGTAGTATCCGTTGCGCTCGAGCTTGATAAGCAGCTCCAGTCGCAGCTCATGATGAAGAACTACAAGGGCTTCCTCAAATAATATGCCGTGCATGCGGGCAGCAGAATTGCCCCGCATATATGGCTGAAACATCACTAAAAACAGAGCGGTATGTGCGGGCGGTTGCGCCGGACGGTGCAATAGCCCCGCATATATGGCTTAACTTATTAAATTCAAGCGGAGAGGTGAAATTGTTATGAACATAATTTTATTGGGCGCGCCCGGTGCGGGCAAAGGTACTCAGGCCTCCAGGCTTGAGGAAAAATATGGCCTCGTGCATATCTCCACGGGCGACATATTCAGGGCAAACATCAAGGGCGGCACGCCGATAGGCAAGGTTGCCAAGAGCTACATCGACGCCGGCAAACTCGTACCAGATGAAGTCACCTGCGAGATTGTAAAGAACAGACTTGCGGAAGACGACGTAAAGGGCGGCTATATGCTCGACGGTTTCCCCCGCAACCTCTTCCAGGCTCAGGAGCTCGATAAGTTCGCAAAGGTAGACGCCTGCGTGAACATATCGGTTGACCCCTCGCTGCTCATGGACAGAATATGCGGCAGGCGCGTATGCAGCTGCGGCGCAAGCTACCACGTATCCACCCTCGGCGGCAAGACCACCTGCGAAAAGTGCGGCCAGCCCCTCTACCAGCGCGCGGACGACAATCCCGAAACTGTCGGCGCAAGACTGGAAACTTACAACACGCAGACAGCGCCCCTTATAGACTATTATGCGGCGCAGGGCAAGCTTCTCACCATCGAGTGCGGCAACGCCACTCCCGACGAAGTATTTGCAATGATTTGCGAAAAACTCGATAATTTCAACAAGTAATATGATTCACATCAAAACCCCGCAGGAGATAGCGCTCATCCGCGAATCCTGCAGGATAGTCAAAGAAACTCTGGAGTTTGTAGGCAAAAACATAAAGGCGGGCATGACCACCAAGGACGTCGACGACCTCGTTTACAGGTACATCGTGTCCTGCGGGGCAACGCCCTCCAGCCTCGGCTACGAAGGTTTCCCCGCAAGCGCGTGCGTATCTGTCAACGACGTGGTTGTGCACGGCATTCCTTCCGACGACGTAGTGCTCGTCGACGGCGACATAGTCAGCGTAGACATCACTGCCGAGAAGAACGGCTACAACGGCGACGCAGCCAGAACCTTCCTCATAGGAAACGTATCCGAAGAGAAGAAAAAGCTGGTCAAGGTCACCGAAGAGTGCTTCTTCAAGGCGATTGAAGGCCTGCGCGCAGGTTCGCCGCTGTATGATATAGGCTACGCCGTTCAGACCTATGCTGAAGCGCACGGCTACGGAGTGGTCAGGGCGCTCACCGGCCACGGGATAGGCAGGGATATGCACGAAGACCCCGCCGTTCCCAACTATGGCAGGCGCGGCACCGGCCTCCGCCTGAGGGCGGGAATGACCATCTGCATCGAACCCATGATAAACATGGGCACGTGGAAGGTATGGCAGGACGAGCGCGACGGCTGGACCATAAGGACTATGGACGGCAAGCCGGCGGCGCACTATGAAAATACCGTGCTCATAACCGAGGACGGAGTGGAGATATTAACGCTTTGAGCGCACCGCGTGCGCGGAGCTGCACTATGAACAAGATACAGGCTGTGCCCGGCGGAATAGTACTGAGCACGCAGGGCAGGGACGAAGGCAGGTACTACATAATAAAGGAAGTGCTGCCCGACGGGTTTGTGTTGGTTGCCGACGGCAACTACAAAAAACTTGCGTCCCCGAAAAAGAAGAGCTTAAAACATGTAAAACTTCTGCCGCAGAAGGCGGAGGGCATCGCCGAAAAATTTTCTTACGGCGGAAAGGTCTTCGACAGCGAGGTTTATTCGGCGCTTAAGGCGTACAACGGCGCGGCGGCACAAGCGGCATCCCAAGGGGTGCAGAGCAATAGCGGAGGAGACGATGTCTAAAAACGACGTAATTGAAGCCGAGGGCAAGGTAATAGAGTGCCTTCCCAACGCCAATTTCAAAGTTCAGCTGGCCAACGGCTATGTGATAACGGCCTACATTTCCGGCAAACTTCGTATGAATTACATCAGAATCATCGAAGGCGATATGGTAAAGCTTGAAATGAGCCCGTACGACCTGACTAAGGGTCGCATAACCTGGCGCAGCAAATCGTAACCGCTTATTTTTCGGAAACCGTAAAACTTCATATTTCCGTCGCATTACATTGTTGTGCTGCGGCAACCTTCGGTCATGTACTTCTGTGTACACTCCTTCAGGTTTTCCTCGCACGCCTCGTACTGCTCGCAACTATGAAGTTCTGATAAAAGGGTTGACTGTGGAATAAATTGCTCGGCAACCTGAATTTAAGAATAAATTTATTGAGGTAAGGAAATGAAAGTTAGACCTTCTGTAAAGCCTATGTGCGATAAATGCAAGATAATCAAAAGAAACGGCAAAGTAATGGTAATCTGCTCCAAGAACAAGAGCCATAAACAGCGCCAGGGCTGAGCGGGCGGCTTAAAACGCGCCCTCTGCCTGCCGTACCTTTGTATGGCAGGGCTTAAAAAAGCTCACCATGGGCGCACTTTCGCCCTTGACGCCCGCACGGCACTTGCTGCGCGGGTATAAATGCAAAAATAATCTCGCATCGGCGTGCGGCGCATCATTCCAAATTCCGCGCACGTGCGGCATGCGGTTGACATAAAGCAAAATAAGTATTAAAAAGAAAAGATCAAACGGAGGAATTTAAATCTATGGCACGTATTGCCGGTGTGGATTTACCCAGAGAGAAGAGAATTGAAATCGGCCTCACCTACATCTATGGCATAGGCCTCAAGACTTCCCAGAAGATTCTTGCCGCAACGGGCGTCGACCCCGATACGAGAGTTAAGGATCTCGACGAGACGACCGTTTCCAAGCTCAGGGAATATATCGACCATAACGTGAGGGTGGAGGGCGAACTGCGCTCTGAAGTATCCCTCAACATCAAGCGCCTTATGGAAATAGGCTGCTACCGCGGAATCAGACACAGAAAGGGTCTTCCCGTACGCGGCCAGTCAACCAAGAGAAATGCGAGGACGAGAAAAGGTCCCCGCCGTACCGTCGCCAAGAAGAAGGGCGCTAAATAATAGGAGGACGTAGAATAAATGGCAGCAGCAACAAAGAAGACCGCAACCGTAAGAAAGCGCAGAGAGCTTAAAAAGGTTGATAAAGGTCAGGTTCATATCCAGTCGTCTTTCAACAACACCTTAGTAACCGTAACCGACGCGCAGGGCAATGCCATTGCATGGTCAAGCGCAGGCAGCCTCGGCTACAAGGGCAGCCGCAAGGGCACTCCCTTTGCTGCACAGATGGCAACCGAAACTGCCGTAAAGGCAGCCAAGGAGCACGGTCTCCGCTCGGTTGAAGTGTACGTAAAAGGCCCCGGTGCGGGCAGGGAATCGGCAATAAGGGCAATCGCCGCATGCGACGTGGAAATCACGCTCATATCCGACGTATCCCCCATACCCCACAACGGATGCAGGCCTCCCAAGCGCCGCAGAGTATAATTTTAAGGAGAGTGTAAAATGGCGACTTATAGAGAAGCAAAATGCCGCCTCTGCAGAAGAGAAGGCGGAAAGCTCTTTTTAAAGGGCGATAAATGCTACACGGGCAAGTGCCCGTTCGAAAAGAGGCCCATGGCCCCCGGCCAGCACGGCGCGGGAAGGAAGAAGGTTTCCGAATACGGCCAGCAGCTTCGCGAAAAGCAGAAGGTTAAGAGGATTTACGGCGTTCAGGAAGGCCAGTTCAGGGAATATTACGAGACCGCCGACAGAATGAAGGGCATCACCGGTGAAAACATGCTGTCCCTTCTTGAAAGAAGGCTCGACAACGTAGTTTACCGTCTCGGCATCGGCGTATCCCGTGCGCAGGCAAGGCAGCTTGTAGGCCACGGCCACTTCACCGTAAACGGCAAAAAAGTAAACATTCCTTCATATATAGTTAAAAAAGGCGATGTAATCGCCGTTAAGGAAGGCAAAGCAGGCAATAAATTCTTTGCGGAGGTTAAGGGCACAAAGCCCGCGGCCAATATGCCCAAGTGGCTTGAGTTCGATTCCGAGAAGCTTGAAGGTAAGGTAGTAGAGCTTCCTGTAAGGTCGGATATAGACAGCCAGATTTCCGAGCATATGATAGTCGAGCTGTACTCCAAGTAATAAAACCCTATAAGGAGGTAGTATAATGATCGAGATGGATATGCCCAAAATCGAAGTGGAAGAAAGCGAGGACCAGTCTTACGCAAAGATAGTGGTCGAGCCGCTCGAAAAGGGCTTCGGTCTTACAATAGGCAACTGCCTTAGAAGAATACTCCTGTCCGCGCTCCCCGGTGCGGCGGCTCAGGGAATAAGATTTTTGGATGGCAGCGTAAAGCACGAATTTTCGGCCGTGCCCGGCGTCAAAGAGGATGTTACCGAAATTATCCTCAACTTAAAGACGCTGGCAATCAAAACCAAGGTCACCGATAAGGATTACGTAAAAGTCGTTCATCTGTACAAGGAAGGCCCGGCAGACGTAAAGGCAAGCGATATAGAGCAGGACGCAGAGATAGAGATAATCAACGGCGACCAGCACATCTGCACGGTGGACGCAGGCTATAAAATTGATATGGAAATCACCATAGGCAGGGGCAGGGGCTACAAGGGTGCCGACCATACCCGCAGCGACCTTATAGACTACATCCCCATAGATTCCATCTATACCCCCGTTAAAAAGGTGAATTATAACGTAGAAAGCACCCGCGTAGGCCAGAATACCGATTACGACAAGCTCGTGTTGGAGGTCTGGACGAACGGCGCTTTCAGCGCGAAGGAAATAGTTTCCCTCGCCGCAAAGATAATGCAGGACCACATCAGCCTGTTCGTAAACCTTTCGGATACCATAAAGGGAATGGACATCCTCGTCAAGAACGAGGACGACAAGCAGCAGCAGGTGCTTGCAATGGCCATCGAAGAGATGGATCTTTCCGTTCGTTCCTACAACTGCTTAAAGCGCGCAAACATACACACCGTCGAAGATCTGACGAGAAAGACGGAAGACGAGATGCTGAAGGTAAGGAACCTCGGCAGAAAGTCGCTCGATGAAGTAATACAGAAACTCGAGTCTTACGGACTTTCGCTCGCAAACAAGGAGGACTAAAAAGATGCCCGGTAAATTAGGAAGAACTACCAAACAGAGAATGGCTATACTCAGGAATCAGGCTTCCGAGCTCCTGTGGTACGGCAAAATAAAGACTACTGAGGCAAGAGCAAAGCAGCTCCAGCCCTATGTAGAAAAAATAATCACCAAGGCTGTAAGCGTATACGACCTCAACGAGGAGATTGACGTTACAACCACGGACAAGAAGGGCAAGGAAGTAACCGTTAAGTCGGTTAAGGATGCACCCAAGAAGCTTGCTGCTCGCCGTGCCATCATGGCTAAACTTCGCGATTTGCAGGAAGTTAAGGCTTTCAGCGAAAAGAAGGCTGAATTCAAGGCCCGCACCAAGGACGTGCAGCATCCCCTTATGGAAAAGCTCTTCAACGAGATTGCTCCCAAGTACGCGCAGCGCAAGGAAGAGCTCGGCCAGGGAGGCGGCTATACCCGCATCTATCTGCTTGGCGAGCGTCGCGGCGATGCATCGGAAGAAGCTATAATTGAATTGGTTTAATCGTTGACTACGGTTTGATCTTGATTACCTACGGTTAATAACCGCGAAACCCGCGCTTTAAGGCGCGGGTTTTTTGCGTGGTATGAAGGGGGAGGATTAAGTCTGTATTTCGGCGAAAAAATCCTTCAAGCGCGACATCCCGTTGCTCGTCCGCGCCAGCGATGCACGTGCGCACGCATTTATAGCAAAATTATTTGTATTTTTCATTTTGGACACTGCGGCCGAAAATTTTTTTAAGCCATTTCAATGGCTGTAATTGGCTCAATTCTGGGCGTTTTGCCGCAAAAACAGGGCCAAATATACAGTTTTGATTGCCGCACTGTAAAAATTTGTGCGGTCAATTTAAAAAAATTTGTGTTGACATGACGCTGTAATATGATATAATAAATATACAAATAATTTTAAGGAGTGGAATTATGACTTGGTTTAACAAACTTCCCCGTCTTGTGCAGATTATTCTTCTTCTCATTCCCGGCGTGAACTGGGTGGTTGAAATAATCGTAAGGTGGGGTACGTTTATTAAAAAACCCGGGGCATTAAGGTTAGTCATCTGCCTGATAGTTACCGTTCTCGGTATAGTTGTCGGCTGGTTGGATATGATCTGGTGCCTTCTTTTCAAAAAGCTTTGCTTCCAGTGAGAAACAAGGAGCGGCCGCACATTTGTGCGGCCGCTCTTACTATGTATTGCATTCAATAAATATTTTGGCGGCAGGTACAGTTTTTTTAAAACAGCTTACAGTCAGTATTTTTGTGCAGCCGATAAATTGCCGAAGTATCGCGCCCGATATATTCAGGTATTTGAATTGCGGCGCACTTTCACTACATTTGAATTTTTGCTTCAACATAAATTTTTATAAGTAAAAGGGCGGCATATATGCCCGAACAATTTAAGGCGGCGCGCAAATTTTTGCGCGCCGCCTTAATTTAATGCAAATAAATGTCGGATATTAAATCAGTTGAAGTCCGCTCAGAACGCTATGTGCAGATATCCGAGCGCCTTTCTCAGCGGTCGGCGCACACCCTTGTCCCACGGGAACAGGCTTTCGCCGCGGTCGAGCGCGCGTAGCGCGTCCATATCCTCCGCGTCGAGCGTAGTCTCAACAAAATCGAGGTTTTCGGCCATTCTTTCCGCCTTTACCGACTTGGGTATGACGGCAATTCCCTGCGCGTGCAGAAATGCAAGTATCGCCTGCCCCGCGCTGCAGCCGTGCTTATTAGCAATTTTAACTATTGTCGGGTGACTGAATATGCCCTCTTTTGCGGCGGCAAAGGGCGCCCACGCCTCGGCAAGTATGTCCTTTTCGGCCATAAACTGCCTTAGCTTGTCGCGCTGGTAAAAGGGGTGTATCTCTATCTGGTTTACGGCAGGCACAATGTCGGCGTACGCGAGCAGTTTTTTTAGGTCGTCCTCGGTAAAGTTGGAGACGCCTATCGCCCTTACCTTGCCCTCGGCAACGCTCTCTTCAAGGGCGCGCCAGGCGCCCTTCAGCCAGCCGTATGGCTCGTGTATGAGGTACAAATCCACATAGTCCAGCCCCAATTTTTTAAGCGAGCGGTCAAGCGCGCGCTTTGCCATGTCGTGGCTGCAGTCCGAATACCACAGCTTTGTGGTTATAAACAGCTGCTCTCTGGGCACGCCGCACTGCGCTATCGCGCGGCCTGCCGCCTCTTCATTGCGGTACGCTGCCGCTGTATCTATCATTCTGTAACCCTTTTCAATGGCGCATAAAACGCTCTTTTCACATTCCCCGGGCTTCATTCTGAATACGCCCAGCCCTATGCAGGGCATCTGCACGCCGTTGTTGAGCACAAAATAATTTTCCATAATTCCCACCTTATCAATGCCTGTGTACGGTTTACACCGTTACCTGCTTATACTCCCTGCCGTCGAGCGTCTTGAAGGTAAAGGTGCGGTTTTCGTAAACGATATACCCGCGCTCGCTCGCCTCCTTGGGCAGGCTTACAGAGCCGGGATTGAGGTGCAGAAAGCTCCTCTTTTCAATCAGCGGCACGTGCGTGTGGCCGGTTATATAGACGTCGTCCTCACAGAGCGGCGGCACTTCGCGGTGGCCGTGAGAGAGGTAGATGTTCACGCCGTCAACGCTCACCAGGGCATAGTCGGGCGTGATGGGGAAGGCCAGAACCATCTGGTCGACTTCGCTGTCGCAGTTGCCGCGCACGCACATTATCTTTGTCTTATAGTTGGAAAGCAGCTCCGCAGCCTCCTGCGGGGCGTAGCCGTCGGGCAGCGGATTGCGCGGTCCGTGGTAGAGTATGTCGCCCAAAAGCAGCAGTTTCTCTGCCTTTTCGCGTTCAAAAGCTGCAAGCAGGGCGCGGCAGTACTTTGCCGAGCCGTGCAGGTCAGAGGCTATCAAAAGTTTCATAACAGCTCCTTTATCTTTTTTATAACGCCGTATTCGGCGTTGGAAGGCACGGTGTCCTTTATATACTTTTTAAGTTCGGGGAAGGCGTTAGCCGTAACATAGGGGTGTCCGCACAGCTGCAGCATCTCCAGATCGTTCATATGGTCGCCGAACGCCACGCACTGCTGCGGGGTTGCGCCTATCGCCTGCAAAAGCGCGGCCAGCGCCTTGCCCTTGTCGGCCGTGGGCGTGCATACATCTATCCAGTCGTAGCCCGAAACTTTGGTGCGCAGTCCCTTTATTGCGGGTATGAGCACGCCTGCGGCGTGTACGGCCGCGGGTTGCTTGTCCCATACCGAAATTTTGAGTATGGTGTTGTTGCGCACGGCCTTTTCCAGGTCGTCCACCTTCCTCACGCAGGAATATGACTTGGATACCACGTCCTCAAACGCGCTGTCGTCGCAGTCGTAAAAGGCGCAGTCCACGCCGCTGCACAGCGGGAACAAATCTTTTTCGCGCCTGATTATGTCCAGCGCGTACAAAACGCTCTCGGCGGGGGTGGGGTTGCAGTATATCACCTTGCCGCCCAGCCAGCACAGACCGCCGTTTTCGGCTATGATGCCTATTCTGTCGAGGGCGGGCTCAAATAATTTTTTAAGGTTGGGCAGCTGTCTGCCGCTTGCGGGGGCAAAGGTTATGCCCCGCTTTTCCATCTCTTCCGTGAGCGGGAATATCTCTTCGGGCACCACCTTGCTCGGCGGGAGCAGAGTGCCGTCCAGGTCGGATACAATACACTTAATGTAGTTCATATACAGTCTTAAAAAATGCCGCAAAAGTCGTTTGCGCAAACCGCGCCGCAACTTTTACGGCAGATATAGTCAGATTATCATCTTGAATATGGTCATCTTGCCCTTTTTGACGGAGGCTGCGTCGCCCATAGAGCCGTAAACGGCGTTGGGGTCGTACTCGGTGAGTATCTCCTTTTCAAAGAGGGAGGTGTTCACCGCCTTGTGCACGAGCAGGTTGAGCGCCGTGTCGGCGTATCCGAAACCGCTCATAACCGAGGTGAGCGTAGCGTTCTTTTCGCACAATTCGCGGGCAGGTATGTTGAAATCAATGGGCGCAAACCCTGCAAGCACGGCGCGTTTGCCGTTTGCAAGTACGCGCATGGTGAGCGCGGGGTCTATGCGCGAGCAGGTGGTGTAGACCGATGCGTCGCACAGCTGACCGCTCGTCGCCTCGTTGATGTTTTCGGCGAGGTCGTCGTCCGCCGCGAAGGAGTAGTATATTCCGCAGTTTTTCGCCCTCTCGAGCGCCTGCGGGCTGTTGTCTATCACGATGGGTATAAGCTTGTGGTATTGCAGAACCTGCGCCAGGATATTGCCTGCAAAGTTGCTGCCTATTACGGCCACTCTGCCGCCTGCGGGCAGCTCAAGCTCGTCGTACACTCTTTCGGCAAGCGCAACCGCCTCGGTGCAGAGCGCGTCTATATCGCCAACGGCGTCGGGCAGGGGCGCAACGTCGGTATAGTTGCACACCACAAAATCGCGCAGAAATCCGTCGAAATCCCTGCCTGCAATGGCGGGGGAAGAGCACTCGTCGCCGTTTCCCGTCTTGCAGCTCAGGCAGTGCCCGCAACTGCGCGCGGGCAGCAGCAGAACGCGCATATTCTTCTCTACGCCGTAACACTCCGCGCCGACCTCGGTAATCCTGCCCACGGCAAACCTGCCTATAGTCTTGGGATAGCGCACCTTTGTCTCCCCCGAATAGAGCACGGCGTCGAAATTGGAGGCGAGTACATACGCCACCTTAACTTTTACTTCGCCCGCGCCCACCGTCTGTTCCCTTACGGGCTCGTTTACAAGCGTGGCCGGGCCTTTTAAAATCCAGTTATCCATAATCTTACCTTCATTATACTCATAAATTTATTTAAAGGCAACTAAATAGAGCATTTTTTTGCGCGCAGCAGTTGCGCTTGGCGGCTGTACAGGCGCGTTTTTCCATAAAAAACGGCATTTTTTGCTGTGCGGGCATTGTGCGGCCGCGCGCTGAAAGGGCGGCATAAAGTTCTGTGCGGCGGGACGCAAAAAAAAAATTTTACAACACCCCCCACCCCAAAATTTTTTAGACCCAAATGGAAGAGCCGGCCCCCCAAAAAAAATTTTAAAAAAATATTTGACAAAAAAAAAAATTTTTAAAAAATTTTTCTA
>ERZ1090866.289-NODE-289-length-19294-cov-7.631842_pt1 | contig 19294 bp, 18 predicted proteins | sample MGYA00478477_ERZ1090866 | MGnify/ENA primary metagenome ERZ1090866 (study PRJEB33644, sample SAMEA5815737) | chicken gut metagenome | biome: Chicken; feature: Gastrointestinal Tract; material: Caecum | place: Ireland | collected 2019-01-01 | study: A study of the... | reverse complement strand
GATGTGTATAAGAGACAGCACTCTAACTTTGTATGTATTGATTAATTTTTCTTCATTATTTCTGCTAAAGACCAATTCAACTGATACCTTTCCATTATTTGAAATACCAATTTGTTTACGAAAATTTGCTACTTCTAATTCAGACAAAGAAAATGCTAATATAATTTTTGTCGGAGCAGCTCTTTCATCATCTTGTAAAGAGACGGGATAATCTCTTTTATAATTATACAAGGTTTCTCTTTTCTCCATGTAATTACGATACGATGACATTCTTAATTTTCTTGCTCTAGACTGTAAAGTTGTCATCCCTAAATTAATGGCGTTTAGTATATTTGTTTTTCCTTCATTGTTTTTTCCTAAAATTACACTATAATTACTTAATGATATGCATTTTGCTTCTGTTATACTGCGATAGTTTGTGATTGATATACTGCTAAGTTTCATTTGTTCCTCCCATATGATATCACATAATTTGCATAATCTTGTTGACTATTAGTTTAGACAATTCATATCTCTTTTCCGGAAACACCCATGTTATAAAGTCAATCGCTATTTCTTGCCGGGCAAGCGTTCCCCCTCCATGCCCTTGTTTCGATCTGATTCCTGTTGCCCGAGTATTCTTTATCCATAATTTTGCAGTCATTGTAAATGACGGTTGTTTTGTTTTCTCTATCATTTCTTTTGCTGCTTCTTCGATAAAATATTGATTGTTATCTTTTTCCCACAAATATAGAAACTGTAAAGTATTTATATCTCTAAGCCAACTTTGAATAACATAACTAGGGTTATCTGGGTTTTTCTTTTTTGCAATCTCTGTAAGCGAATACATATTGAATGTTTTAGAAAAGATGTGTTCTAAGTCCATGAGTAATTGCGCATAAGGCTCGTTACATTTTACAAAACCAAGAATTTCCTTTTCTATATCAGCACAATATTTTTCAATATCGCTATCAGATAAATCTGCTAACTTGAGAGCTTCTCTGGTATGCTTACACTTTGTTTCCAAATATTCTGCAATAGCATCATCAAATTTTTCTAACCCCATAATTACTCCTATACCACTTTTAATTCATTTTATCAAAATATCCTTAAATTGTCAATATAACTCACATATTCTTGAGTTTTAATTTGTATAAACATACATATTCTGATGTTTCAATTTCCAATTAGAAGAAATATGCTATCATTAGTACAAATTCAAGCAACTACAATCCTAAAATCAGTCCTATTTTCTATTTTTGGGCATAAAAAAAGATCTTAAACTCACTCAATTTTATCTTTGAATGAGTTTAAGATCGTTGGTGCGGACGAAGGGACTTGAACCCCCATGGTCTCCCACAGGAACCTGAAACCTGCGCGTCTGCCAATTTCGCCACGTCCGCATATTTGCTTTCACGCACGAAACACTTGCTTTTCGAGCGTGCCGCCCGTTGCATCCAAGAGATATACTTTGCCGCCGCCGAGCGTTCTGACGGGTTCGCCGTCCGCAAACTCGATCGCCGCATCGTTCTCAATGCCCCAAGCGCGAAATCTATTATACAACACCGTTTCGTCAAAGTCAAGCATTCTTTCATTATAATGCGGAGAAATTTTTCCTTTTATCCAGCCAAGTCCCGGATATACGGCGTATTCCCCTTCGACGACGGAATCGGAGTACATCTCCTCGAACCAGCAGATCGCGCCTGCGGAAAGCCCCGCGACGAGCACGCCGCGGTCATAGGCGTCGCGGACAAACTGCAACAGCCCGCTCTTTTTCCAATGATCGAGCATAAAGACGGTATCGCCGCCGCCAACATACAGAAAATCCGCCCGTTCAAATTTCGCCCGCATTTTTTCAGGGTCAATTTCCCGCCCCACGGTGAGCGCGACGTCCGTCTTAACGTTGAACAGCCCCGTGTACACCTTATGAAAGGTATTGTAATAGGGCATACAGTCGTGGCTGGCGGTAGGAATGAACAGACCGCACGGGCGGGTCTCCCCCGCCGCCTTCTTCGCCTCCGCGGCAATATATTCGTCAATGGAAAGCGTCTCGCGGTTTTTCAGCTCGCCGCCGCCGATCGCAAGGATGCGCTTCATGCGTTCGCTTTTTCCTCCGCCTGCGTTTCATCGACGGCGGAAATTCCCGCAGTCTTATCGACAGGTACGGAGAAGATAATGCCGCCCGCCTGCGTTTTCAAGCCGACCTTCTCAAACAGAGCCTGCATAATGGGCAGTTTTGCTTCGCGCTTGGTGAGGATGAGGAGCAGATCCTGTTCCTGCAAGAGCGAAACGCCGATGAACTGCTCCGCCTTGGCGTTGCTGAGCGAATGGGCGTGGATGATCGTGCCGCCCGCCGCGCCGACCGCGCGCGCCGCTTCCATCGCCTCTTCCGCATACCCCGTGGCGACCGCCGCGACGATCAGATCGTATTTTCTCGTTTCCTCCGTCATTCTTTTTCCCTCCTCTACGCCTTTATCCGCAGCCGCGCTTGTAATGCCGTTTGCCACGATCTCCGAAATCCCCGTCAGCGGCACGGTGAACGAAATTCCGCGCCCGACGAGATAGAGCGACATCTTCGTGCGGATCTCCCGCATGATTTTTTCTTCATCGCTCTCGGGAATGAGCGAAAACGCGACCGTCTTTTCCGTTTCGCCGATTCCGAGATAGTCCAGAACCTGCGAATGCGCCGTTCCGACGCCCTCAAATTTGACCGTGAGCGAGACGGACACTTCGTCGATCGTCTCTTTCAGGCGCACCTCGTCGTTTCGGTTGACGATGCTGACGAGCAGCTTTACGCGGTTCGGCAGCTTTCCCGCAGGACGCACGCCGAGTTTGTTTCCGATCGCGCTTCCCGCCGTACGGAGCGCGGTGCGGACGTCTTTCTGTATCCGCAATTTATTGACTTGCTTCTCCATGTCAGTTCACCTCATATTCGAGCACCCTGTCTTCCACGGTGAGGAACTTGCGCTTGATCCTGCTCGTTCTGTGTTTGTACACGATACCGAGGATCTGAATGGAGATGAGCGGCGTAAGCGCGACGAACGCGACGCAGCCGAACGCCTGCGTCATGATGCCCGCGGGATCGAGCACGCTGCACGCGCCGATCGCCATCGGCAGAACGAAGGACGAGACCATTGCGCCGCTCGCGACGCCGCCCGAATCGAACGCGATGCCCGTAAAGAGCGGCGGCGTAAAGAACGTGAGAATGAGCGCAATCGCATACCCCGGGATAAGAATCCACATGATATTGATCCCCGTCAGAATACGCGTCATGGCAAGCCCGAGCGAGATGCACACGCCCGCGCACAGCCCTTTCATCATGGCGGACGAACTAATCGCGCCCGCGCTCATGCGCTCGACCTGTTTATTCAGGACGTGCACCGCAGGCTCTGCCGCAACGACGAAATAGCCGATGATCATGCCGACGGGAATGAGCAGCCAGCCGCCCCAGAGCGACGCAAGCCCCTGCCCGACGGCGCGGCCGACGGGCATGAACCCGACGTTTGCGCCCGACAGAAAGAGCGTAAGCCCGACGAAGGTATAGACAAATCCGACGACGATGCGGACGATCTGCCGCTTGCGGAATACCCGCGAAGCGAGCTGGAACAGGATAAAGAACGCGATGATCGGCGAGAGCGCGATGGCGACTTCCTGCGCGTAATCGCCGAATCCGTGCAGGTACTCAAAGAACACGCCGCGCGTATCCCCGACCTCGGTAAGCGGTTCCAGCGTATACTCGATGTCCTGAATATCGAAGATGATCCCGAGCGTGAGAACGGCGATGATCGGTCCGACGCTGGAAAGCGCGACGAGACCGAAGGAGTCGTTTTTGCTCCCCTTTCCGCTTCTGATAGACGCGACGCCGACGCCGAGCGACATGATGAACGGCACCGTCATGGGGCCCGTGGTAACGCCGCCCGAATCGAAAGAGACCGCCCAGAAATCGGGCGAAACGAAGATGCTCAGGACAAATGCGATCGCATAAAACAGAATGAGCAGATAGTGCAGCGGGATACGGAACACGATGCGGAGCATTCCGATCGTCAGGAAAATACCGACGCCCACCGCAACGGTGAGAATGAGCAGATAATTCCCGAGCGGCGTTTTTTCCGCGATCGCGGGCACCTGCTCGGCAAGGATCTGCAAATCAGGCTCGGCGATCGTGACGATAATGCCGATAATGAACGACAACAGCGCAATCAGCCAGATCTTGCGCGAATGCGTCATGGTCGCGCCGATCTTTTCGCCGATGACGAGCATCGACATATCCGCGCCCAGCATGAAGCAGCCCAATCCAACGATGAGCAGAAACACGCCCACGAGGAAGAGCACGAAGGTACCCGCCTCCAACGGCACGAACGCCACGCTCAGCACGAGCACGATAAGCGCGATGGGCAGAATGGAGGTGAGCGATTCTATAATTTTGTCTTTCAGTGCCTTTGTCATTTTACTTCATATACTTCTTTTCGATTTCCGCGATCTTATCGATGCGGCGCACGTGCTTTCCCTCTTCGGAGAAGGGCGTTTCCAAAAACGTTTTTACGATCTCCAACCCGAGATTGACGCCGATCATGCCGCCGCCGAGCGCGAGCATATTCGCGTTGTTATGAAGGCGCGTCATTTTTGCAGAAAGCGGCTCGGAACAGAGCGCGCAGCGCACCCCCTTCACCTTGTTCGCGACGATGGAAATGCCGATCCCCGTCGTGCAGACGACGATGCCGAACGCGCATTCGCCGCGCGCGACCGCCTCCGCAGCCTTCACGCCGAAATCGGGATAATCGCACGAAGCCGTCGAATCCGTACCGAAATCGACCGTCTCATACCCGTTCCCGTCCAGCCAGCCGACGACCGCGTTTTTCAGCGCAAGTCCGCCATGATCGCAAGCGATTGCAATTTTCATTCATAATATCCCCCTCAGATTATTTTTCGTTTTTGATATCGAGACCGCGGATGACCGACGGCATACATTCCGCGATCGCGCGGAGCGTGGCGCGGTAGACGTCCGTTCCCTGCCCGTACGGATCGGGAATATCCCTGCCCGCCAAGGCATACATACACGTCACGTTCGGCGCAGGCGCGAGCAGCCTTGCCTGCTCCTCCGTCATACAGACGACGGCGTACGCCTCCGAAAGGATTTTCGGCGTAAGACGGCGGGAGGCGAACGTCTCCGAAACGGGAATGCCCGCCTCTTGCAGCGCGCGCCTGCTGTTTTCCGACATCGGCGCGCCGTCCTTTGCGCGCAGTCCCGCCGAGGAAACGGAGTACCAGCGGATCTTCCGCTTTCTGAGTTCTTCTTTCAGCGCCGCCTCCGCCATGGGAGAACGGCAGGTGTTGCCCGTACAGACGAATACGATCTTCTTATGTTTCATGACCCGCTCTCCTCTTCGGACTGCCCGAACGCGCGCAGAAAACGGTTGCGCACGCCGTCCATCACGCCGCCGCGCACACGCGGTTCGACGGCGATGAGCAGGCTGGCTTTCCGCTCCCCCTCACGCAGGCGCGCATACAGATTGGAAGCCATCTCCTCCGGCGTTTCGCCCAGATCGAGCGCCGCGTACCCCGCAAGCGATTCGCAGACGGCGTGTTCCGCCAGGAAACAGGGCGTGCCGCCCGCGCCGCGTTCCCGCTCGTAGCAGCGTTTTGCATCGGAAAGCGCGTCCGCGGAGAAATACGCCGTCCGACAGCCGGGAGCATAGTGTTTATACGCCATACCCGGGCTTTTCGGCTTTTCCCCCGCGCGCATATGATACACGCCGCAATCGCCGACGACGGAGGCGATCATCTCCCGCGTGACAAGCCCCGCCCGCAAAATCTGCGGGACTGCGCCCGTGCAGTCGAGCACGGTACTTTCAATGCCGCCGCGGGAAGGACCGCCGTCGATGATCAGCGGAATATCGCCGTCAAAATCGTCGAGAACGTGCTGCGCCGTGACGGGCGAAACGTGTTTGGAGCGGTTTGCGCTCGGCGCGGCAACGGGTACGTTTACCGCCCGCAGAAACGCCTGCGCAGCGGGCGAGGACGGCACGCGCACCGAGATCGTGGGCAGCCCGCACGAGACGAACGGGCTCACCTTCCCTTTGGACGGGTAGACCATCGTCAGCGGACCGGGCAAAAACGCCTTGCGGAGCGCCTCGGTATAGGGCGGAACTTCCGCAAGATCGGAAATATCGTAATCGGAATGTACGTGCGAAATGAGCGGGTTATCCGTCGGACGGCCTTTGAGCGCGAAGATCTTTCTGACGGCTTCGTCGTTGCGGGCGTCCGCACCGAGACCGTACACCGTCTCCGTATGAAAGGCGACGACCTCCCCCGCCTCAATCAGCTCTTTCGCATAGGCGAGCGCCCGTTCGTCGGGCGGCAGAACGAGCGTCTTCATTCGGGTATCCCCGTATCGTCCCCGTAGCCCGGGAACACGTCCTCCGCGCTCTCGTAGCCCTCGGGAGGCGGAACGAAATGCTGCGGCTCTTCGTCGGGAAGGTCCTGCTCGTCCACGTCGATGAACTTGGTGCATTCCCCGAGGAAGCGGAGCTGAACTCTGCCCAGCGCACCGTTTCTGTGCTTGGCGAGAATGAGTTCCGCCGCCCCCTTGACCGCCTGCCCCTTGGCAAGCTCCTCCGCCGTGGCGGTGACGTCGGGGCGGTTGATGAACATGACGATGTCCGCGTCCTGCTCGATCGCGCCCGATTCGCGCAGGTCGGAAAGCTGCGGCTCTTTGGTCTGGATACGGCGCAGCTGCGAAAGCGCGATGACGGGAACGTTCAGCTCCTTCGCCATGATTTTCAGATCGCGCGTGATGGACGCGATCTCCTGCTGGCGGTTCTCGAACGAGTTTCCGCTCTTGTCGCCGCCGCTCGACGAGCCGCCCATGAGCTGAATATAGTCGATCATGACGAGGTCAAGCCCGCCCGCGGAGGCGGAGAGACGGCGGCACTTGGACAGCACTTCGGCGGGCGTCACGCGGGAGGAATCGTCGATGAACAGCTTGCTCTTTTGCAGCTTGTCGCTGGCGATCATCAGGTTCTTCCATTCCTTCTGCACGAGCTTGCCCGAGAGCGCCTTTTCCATGCTCACGTTCGCGTGCGCGCACAAGAGACGCTGTACGATCTGCGAACGCGGCATTTCGAGCGAGAACACCGCCGCCGTCCTTTTTTTGACGAGGCAGATATTCTCGACGATGTTCATGGCGAGCGACGTCTTTCCCATACCCGGGCGCGCCGCGATGACGATGAGGTCGGAACGCTGCAACCCGTTCGTGATGCGGTCGAGATGTTTGAACCCCGTTTCGAGACCGCGGAACGCGTTGGGATCGGATTGGATCTCCTCGAACTTTCCGAGCACTTCGCGGATAACGACGCCGTCCGCAAGCCCCGCGAGCTGACTGCCGTCCTCCTGCTTGGAAATATCGTAGATCTGTTTTTCGGCATAGGAGACCGCTTCGCGCGCCTCCGTCCCCTCCGTGCTCACTTCGATAATGCCCTTTGCGGCGCGGATGAGCGCGCGGCGGATCGCGTCGCGGCGGATAATTTCAAAATACTGCTTGTAATTTGCCGCGGAGGGCGTGACTTCGGCAAGCTCGGTAATGCGCACCAGCCCGCCCGCGCGTTCCAGCGTTCCGTCCTGCTCCAACATATCGGTGAGCGTGACGATATCGACGGGTTTGCGCGCGGCGTACACCTTCTTCATCGCGTCCAGAACGAGGCGGTTGGATTCCTGATAGAAATCGTCCTCGCGGAGCGTTTCCAGAAGCTCGGACTGAATATCCCCGTCGATGAGGATACAGCCCAAGATCGCGGACTCCGCCTCTAAATTGTGCGGCATCTGATTGTTTGCCATGCGTACTTCCTCTGCGTAACGAATTTATCAAACGAGCGCGGCTGAAAGCGTATATCGCCGCAATGGATTATTCGAGCGCCTCGAACTCTTCGAGCGCGGCTTCAAACTCGCGCATTGCGCTTGCGAACGTCTCCTTGTCCGTCAGGTCCGCGCCCGCGCCTTTCAGGAGCGAAACGGGATCGGTGGAGCAGCCGCCTTTGAGGAACTCGAAATAGCGTTCCACGGCGGGTTTTCCTTCGGACAGGATCTTGCCCGCGATGGCAATCGCCGCCGTGATGCCCGTCGCGTACTTGTACACGTAGAAGGAACGGTAGAAGTGCGGAATGCGCGCCCATTCGATGGCGATCTGCTTATCGTGCGTGAGCGCGTCGCCGTAATACTTCTTGTTGAGCGAATAGTAGAGCGCGGAAAGATTGTCCTTATTCAGCGGTTCGCCGCGCTCCGCCATGGCGTGCGCCTCCTGCTCGAAGCAGGCAAACTGCGTCTGGCGGAAGAGCGTGGTGCGGATCATATCCATAAAGTAATTGAGAAGGTACTTTTTGAGCTTCTTATCCTCCGTCGTGTGCAGGAGATATTTCAGAAGCAATACCTCGTTGACCGTGCTTGCAACTTCCGCAACGAAGATCTTATAGTCCGCCTTGGCGTAAGGCTGATTGGCGTTGGAGAAGTAGGAATGCAGGGCGTGCCCCATCTCATGCGCGATGGTGAATACGTCGTGCGTCGTCTGCTGATAGTTCAGAAGCACATACGGGTGATTGCCGTAAATGCCGATGGAATACGCGCCGCCGCGCTTGCCCTCCGTCTCGCAGACGTCGATCCAGCGTTCGTCCCGTCCCTTTCTGAGCAGCGCGTTGTACTCCTCGCCGAGCGGCGAAAGCCCCTTCAACACAAGCTCGAACGCGTCCTCGAAGGAGAGGCGGAGTTCCGCGTCCTCCACGAGCGGGATAGGCAGGTCGTACATGTGCATCTCGTCCAGCCCGAGCGTCTTTTTGCGCACTTCCATGTAGCGGTGCATGACGGGCGCGTAGGTATCGACTGCGGAAACGAGGTTGTCGTACACGTCGCGCGAGACGTCCTCTTCAAAGATCGCCGCCTGCAAGCAGCTCTCGTACCCGCGCACGTTTTTGTAGAAAATATCCTTCTTCACGTTGCCGTAGTAGGTGGTGGCAAGCGTGTTGATGATCTTCTCGTATGCCGAATAATATTTTTTGAACGCCTTTGCGCGCGCCTCGCGGTCGCTCCTGCTCATGATGACGGAATACAGCCCGTGCGAGAGCCTGACCCGCTTGCCCTGATAGACCATATACGGGAGATTGAGTTCCGCGTCGTCGAGCATATCGAACACGTCGCCCGCAACGCTCAGCGGCTCCGAGGTCTGCGCCAGAATCAGCTCTTCCTTCTCGGAGAGCACGTACTTTTTGCGCGCGATCAGGCGTTTGAGGGAATAATCGTAATCTTTCAGCCGCTCGTCCGCCGCAATGGCTGCAAGCGTCTCTTCGGGCAGCGCCGTGAGTTCGGGAACGGCAAAGGAGGTCTCCGCGCCGTAGCGGGTGAACAGGCTCATGACCTTTGCGACATACGCGTTGTATTTGGTCACGCGCACGTCTTCGTCATGTTTCAGGAAGGCGTACAGGTACACGCGCATGAGTTTGACCTCGTACGCGTCGGTCAGCGCAAAATATGCCGCCACGTTCTCCGCGGTGTTCAGATTGCCGCGGAAGGAAGAAACGTCGGGCAGGGTTTCCAGCGCGGCGAACGCCGCCTCCCATGCCTCGTCGCTCCCGAAAATATCCTCTGTTTTCCACCTGTATTGCGTTTCAACTTCTTTGCGTTCCATATAACTCTCTCCTTAATTTTTGAAACTGTGAATGGGTGCGGGAATGAGACCGCCGCGGCGGATAAACCTGCCCGCGTCGCCGCCGTGAACGGGCATGACGGGCGCGCGCCCCAGCAGTCCGCCGAAGCTCACTTCGTCCCCCACCTTTTTATCGGGCGCGGGAATGACGCGCACCGCCGTCGTCTTGTTGTTGACCATGCCGATCGCGGCTTCGTCCGCAATGATGGCGGAAATGGTCGACGCGGGCGTATCGCCCGGGATCGCGATCATATCCAGCCCGACGGAGCAGACGCACGTCATTGCTTCCAGCTTTTCCAGCGTGATCTTGCCCGCCGTTGCCGATTCGATCATACCGATGTCCTCAGAGACGGGAATGAACGCGCCCGAAAGCCCGCCCACGCGGGAGGAAGCCATGACGCCGCCCTTCTTGACCGCGTCGTTGAGCATGGCGAGCGCAGCCGTCGTGCCGTGGCAGCCGACGACTTCCAGCCCCAGCTCTTCGAGGATATGCGCAACGGAATCGCCGCGCGCAGGCGTGGGCGCAAGCGAAAGATCGACGATGCCGAAGCGCGCGCCCAGCCGCTTTGCGGCTTCTTTTGCGACGAGCTGCCCCGCGCGCGTGATCTTGAACGCGGTGCGCTTGATGAGTTCGGCGGCGTCGGTGAGGTCGGCGTCGGGAATAAATTTCAGCGCGTGCTGCACGACGCCCGGACCGGAGACGCCCACGTTGATAACGGTATCGCTCTCGCCCACGCCGTGGAACGCGCCCGCCATGAAGGGGTTGTCCTCCACCGCGTTGCAGAACACCACGAGTTTGGCGCAGCCGAGCCCGTCGCGGTCGGCGGTGCGCGCCGCCGTCTCCAAGACGATCTCGCCCATCATGCGGACGGCGTCCATATTGATGCCCGATTTGCTCGACCCGACGTTGACGGAAGAACACAGCCGCCCCGTCGTGGCGAGCACCTCGGGAATGGTCTTTAAAAAGGCTTCCTCGTAATCCGCCGTTCCCTTGTGAACGAGCGCGGAATAGCCGCCCAGAAAGTCGATGCCGAGCTCCGCCGCCGCGCGGTCGAGCGCGCGCCCGACGAGCGGGCTCTTTTCGGGAAACGCCGCCGTAATGAGCGAAACGGGCGTGACGGACACGCGTTTGTTGACGATGGGAATGCCGTATTCGCGCGAAAGCTCGTTTGCCGTTTTCACGAGATCTTTCGCGCTCTTCATCACGCGGTCGTACACCGCCTGCGCAGTCTCTTCCGCCGTCGAACGGATGCAGGGAAGAAGGGAGACGCCCATCGTCACCGTGCGGATGTCGAGGTGCTCCTTCTCGATCATATCTATCGTTTCAAGTACGTCAAATTTATTGAACATGATGGATCCCCTCGGCAGAACTCAGACGTTGTGCATTGCGTCGAAGATGTCCGCGTGTTGCAGGCGGACGGTCATGCCGATCTTCGCGCCCATCTCTTCCAGCTCGGAAGAGAGCGCGGCAAAATCCTTCTTGCTTTCGGAAGTATCCACCATCATGATCATGGCGAACTGATCGCCGAGAATGGTCTGAGAAATGTCTTCAATGTTGACGTCGCGCTCAAACAGAAAGCCGCTCACCTTGGCGATGATCCCCTTTCTGTCCGAACCCGTTACCGTTACAACTGCTCGCATAAAATTCGTTTACTCCTATCAATTGAAAAAATTTTCGGTAAATACAGTCTGCGGCACGTTTTACGCCCGCAAAAACGCCGCAATCAATCGACGATTTCGTACTCGATGAGCAGATTCCCCTGCGAGATCATGCGCACCGACTGCCCTTCCTCAAAGGGCGGAAAATCCTTTTCCCCGTCAACGTAGATCTGACGGATCATGTCCTCGTCGCGCTTATAGTTGTGGACGCGGAAGGTCGCCACGTTGACGTCAACGCCGTCCACGGTCGTCCAGTCCTCAATGCCCGAAAACGGCGCGACCGTATATTCTTTCAGCCCGACGGAAATATAGCGAAGCATCCTGAAATAGGCGTTCGCACGCTTGAAACAGATGCCCATATAGGGAAACAGAAAAATGATGTACAGCGCCGCCAGAATACAGGCAACCGCCGTCGCCCACGTGCCGTTCGGGTCCTCGTACGGCAGCATGAGAAAATAGATAAACACTGCAAAAAAACCTGCCAGAAACAATCCCGTGGCAATAAAGAAGCCCGAAAGAATGCGTTTGCGCTGTTTATAGGCGTTCCAAAGGTCAACGTCCTGATACAATCTCGTCATGTAGTCCTCAATTCGCGCGGACGCGCGCTTTTCTTCCTATTATACACGATCTGCGCGCGGAAATCAAGCCCGCGCGCGCAGACCGCTATTTTTTGTGCTTATAGCCCCGATAAACGGTTATTTTGCAATAAAGAGCACGCCAAGCGTGTTTCTGCCGCAATGCCCCGTAATGACCGAACCCGCGACCGTTTCGAGCACTTCGTCGAAGGAAAAAAGCTCCTTCACTTTCTGCCGCGCGACTTCGATCACGCTCTCGTCCGCACTGCTGTGCGTGATAAAGCAGCGCGTCCTGTCGTATTCGGGATATTTCGCGGCGAGGTCGCTCACATACTGCGCGATGCACTTTTCCATGCTTCCGCGGTACTTCTTGCCCGCGACGAGCTGCCCGTCCTCCATCTCGATCAGCGGGTGGATTTTCAGAAGATTCGCCCCGTACAGCGCCATGCGGGAGCATCTGCCGCCCTTATAGAGATAATCGAGGCGGTCAGGCACGAACGAGGTATTCACTTTGGGACGGACGGTGTTCGCCTTTTCCACGATCTCCTCCGCAGACGCGCCCGCGTCGCGCAGATCCGCCGCCATCATGATGACGAGTCCCTGCCCCGTGGAGAGCGCCTTGGAATCGACGACGTGCACTTTTCCGCCGAAGGTCTTCGCCGCCTCCGCCGCATAGGAGTACGAGGACGACGCCTTGGACGAAATGCTGAAATGAATAACCGTCTCCCCCGCCTCCACATACGGACGGAAGAAGTCCTCGTAATCGGCGATGCTCGGCGCAGCCGTCTTGGGGAGCTGCCCCGTCTTTTCAACATAGTTGAAGATGTCCTGCGGGACGATATCCACGCCGTCCGAATAGGGCGTTCCGCCGAGGATCACCGTGAGCGGCTTGATGCCGATGCCGCGCTTTGCGATGCTCTCTCCGAGGTCGCAGGTGCTGTCTGCCGTGAGTCTGATCATACTTTCCTCCATCGTTCATTTATCGTAATTTTTTTATGAAAGCAAATCTTGCAGGGCGAAACGGATCGTTTCCACAACCGTTGTGAACCCCTTTATGGAAACCGCCCAATCGGGAACGACGCCGATAATATCGGAATACAGCCGCGTGCCGACTTCCGTCGAATCACGGCTGACGCCGCGGTTGTCGCCGAGGAAAAAGATCTCCCCTTCGCCGACCGCAACTTCCGCAAAATCGGGCGTGACGCCCTTGGTGTAAGGCTCGTCGAGCGGCGCGTATTCTCCGCCCGCGGGCTTTACCCAGACCACCCCGTCCTCGCATTTGACGCAGTCGCCCTCCGTCGCGATGAGACGTTTGATGATATTGTCCGTCTCCGGCTCGAAGTCCGGATCGCCCTGTACGTCGATGATGACGATGTCGCCGCGCTCGGCGTCAAAGCTGCGCAGCGCGTAAACGATGTCTCCGCCATGAATGGTATCTTCCATGGAAGAGCCGGTAACATCCACGGCGAACGTATACGTCACGCGCAGGAGATTGACGATGAGCACGACGAGCAGAAGCGCGACGACTACCGCGAATACGACGTAGGGCGCAGCCGACTCCTTCGGCTCGTTGAGCATACGCGGGCGGCGCGTCACGGCTTTTCCTCCGCAACGCGCTTCACGCGTTTTTTCAGCTCGTCGGGCGTGAGCATGACGACCCGCCCGCACGTCAGGCAGCGGATCTTGAAATCCGCGCCCGTCCGCACGATCTCCCAGCGCTTTCCGCCGCACGGGTGCTGTTTTTTTGTCTCGACGACTGTGCCGAGCGTAAATTGCGTCAGATCCATAAAATATTATTCACGAGCACCTCTGCGCTCCCGACAAATACGACGGAGATGACGTTTTTGAAATTTTCGAGGTGCTGCCCCGTCTCCGTTTTGAAGTCCGACGGCTCGAAAAAGAGACTTTTCCATTTGCCGCCGCCCTGAATGTGCGCCTCCGCGCTGTACCCGCGCTCTTCGTTCGCGTCGGGGTAGAACGTGACTTTGAGGAGCGCGTCCTCTTTACAGTATGCGTCGAGACGGAGCGCCGCTCCGTCGGGCGCGGCATAGCGCGGCTCGCTCACGCGGTACGATACAAGCCCCGCCTCCGCCGTCGCGCCGAGAATGCCGCCGTACCCGGGGAGCAGTTTCGCGTCCGTTCCCGTGCTGTCGGCAAAGCAGTTCGCCATGGAACGCGCGCGGCGGCGGAATCCCGCCACGCCGTTCGTTCCGTCGCGCTCCGATTCGTAGATCACGCGGCTTTTCAGACAGGCGTTTTTGTAGGGATGTTCGATGACGACTTCCTGAATTTTGGACGTCACGGAAAAATTGTTGGAATAATTGGCGAACGCGTACACGAGCGCACGGCGGCTGCCTTCGTAAATGTTCAGCGGATATGTGCCGACGTTGCCTTTGAGGTTCGCCGCCGTGCCGAGGACGCGCGTCCAGTCGCGGGCGCGGGCGTCGGTGATCTTTTCCGTATAGAAGATGCCGCTGCTGCGGATCTCCCCGTCCTCGTCGAACGTCGCCTTCACGACGAGGTTGCCGTCCTCTTCCACCACGGAGATATTGACGGGCGCGCTCACGAACACCGAACGGTTTTTCAGATATTTATCGAGAAAGAGATCGATGTCGGCAAGCGAGTGCAGACCGATCAGCCCGTTTCCGTGCGCAGAATACAAAAACGCCTTTTCCACGGCGGGATTGATCTGCTGGAAGGTATCGTACACGCGGTCGTAATCGTGTTTGGTATCGTTGACGGCGGAGAGAAGCAGCACGGGGCATCTGACGTAGGGCGCGTAGCTCTGCGAATCGATCCCCGCAATAAAACGGTGGCGCTCCTCGTCGAACACGCGCTGTTCGCCCGTAAATTTTTCCATGCCGCGGTACGCCCACCAGCCCGCCGCGCACACGGTGATCATGCAGGAAAGCTGCGCGTAGGGCGCGATTTTAAAGAGCACTTCCCCGCCCGAGCGCAGACCGATCGCGCCGAACCGCGTGACTTCCTCGCGCGAGGCAAGGAACTTCGCGGCGTAGCGCGCAACGCCCGCCCATTCGTACCAGCAGGTCTCGCGGGCGGTGGGTTCCGCGTAGTCGAGGTGCCGCCCCGCGCGCACGAAGTTGGCGTAATCGATTTCGGGCGGGTACTGCGTACAGCGGTCGGTGCCGTTGTCGCCGCAGTAATCCACGCTCAGCACGCCGAACCCGCGCGAGACGAAGTGCTTTACGAACGCTTCGTCAAACGGATGCCCCGCCTCGTACAGAACGAGCACGACGGGAAAGCGGGATTCCCCCTCCGGAAAGGCATACTGCGCATAAATTTTTACCCGCGACGCGCCGACGCGGCGGCCGAAAAAACAGATCTCCTGAAAGGCGACGCCGTCGCGCACCTCCTCGCCGAGAATATGCTCTTCGAGGGGGAGCGCGTCGTCAAAGTCCTTCCATAACGTCACGGGGGTCAGAAACGTACTTGCCAAACAGATTACCTCACTCCGTAAAAATTTGCGATCCGTGCCGCTCGGTGGCTTTTTTCACCGAGAGCTTGCGGTCGATCCGATGTTTGAGTTCCTCCACATGGGAGATGATGCCGATGGAGAAATGCTCTCCTTTGAGTTTTTCGAGGCTGTCCATCACCACGTCCACGAGGTGCTCGTCCAGCGTGCCGAATCCTTCGTCCAAAAAGAAGAACTCGATGGGACGCAGCGATTTGCGGCAGATCTCCGCGCTCAGCGCAAGCGCGAGCGAGAGCGAAACGAGGAAGGTCTCCCCGCCCGAGAGCGTATATACGCCGCGGGTCTGCCCGCCGTTGAAGTTATCGCCGACGAAAAATCCCCTGTCGTAGCGCAGGCAGTATCTTCCGTCCGTCAGCGTGAGGAGCTGGCGCGTGGCGTTCGCCGCCACCGTTTGCAGATACTCCTCCGCCGCAAATTCCATAAATTTATTGCCTTCGAGGAGCTTTCTCAACCGCTCGTAGAGCGCGGCGCGCTTTTCTTTTTCCGCCCGCTCCTTCTCCAAGGCGTGTTTCTCTTTTAATCCCGCTTCGGCGCGGGTCAGGGCTTCCCTTCTGACGGCGAGCGTCTGCGAACAGGTCTTTGCCTCCGCTTCCGCCGCGGAAAGTTTTTCCGCGACCGCCCTGTACGCTTCGTCCGTGGCGGAGTCCAGCTCTTCCGCGCTCAGTTCGCGCAGTTTGGAGCGGGTCGCCGCCCAATCGTCGCGGAACTTTTCCACGCGCGCCCTTGCCGCCGCGGGATCGCCGTACTTGGAAGAGAGCGCGATCGCCTCCTCCGCGCTTTGGAAATTCCCCGCCGCAAGCGCCTCCGAAAGGCGTTTTGCGGCGTTTTCCATCGCCTCGCGCGCCGCAGCCTCGTCCGAAGCCGCCCGCGCGTGCGCCGTGCGCGCCTCCGCAAGGGCGTTCCGCGCCGTCTCCGTCTCTTTGGCGTGACGGCTGCGTTCCGCGCGCAGCGCGGCAAGCCGCTCTTCCATGGCGGAAACGGGTTCTTCTTCGGAAACCGCCCCCTCGCTCAGCCGCGCGATGCGCGCCTTCGTCTCGTCGAGGTCGGCGCTCAGGCGGCGGAGATTTTCCAGATGCAGATCGTACCGCCCTTTCGCCTTTTCGAGCATGAGTTTCTGCCGTTCGACGTCCGCGCGCTCCTTCTGCCGCGCCTCAAACTGCGCGCGGAGCGCGTCGAGATCGGGGCGTTCGCCCGCCGCGAGCGCGTCGTATTTTTCAATGAGCGGTCGGCTGTCGTCGCCGATCTCCCCGTATTTTTCCGTCAGATCGCGAAGTTCGGAAGCAAACTGCGCGTATTCGCCCTTAAATAGCGATTTTGCGTGCGTTTCGAGATAGCCGACGAAATCTTCCGTGCCGAGCGCGGCTGCCGCCCGTTCGAGCTTGGCGCGCTCCTCGTCGTACGAAAAATCGCGGAACGCCGTCCGCTCTTCGGCAAGCGAACGCTCGGCTTTGGCAAAATGCTCCTTCGCCCGCGCAAGCTCGTCCGCCGTCACCTGCCGCGCCTTTGCCGCGGCAATGCGCTCGGCAAGAACGCGCTCCCGCTCCTCGGCTTCCGCCGCGTTCCACGCGGCGAGCACGCGTTCCGCCTCTTCGGCGCGCTGTACGCGCGCCTGCGCCGCTTGCAGGTTCTTTTCCCGTTCGGCGGCGCGGAGACGGCAGTCCTTCGCCTCCTTTGCCGCTTTCACCGCGGCGGCGGCTCTGTCGAGGCGGTCCAGCTCGCCGCTCAGCGTTTTCATTTCCTCGCGGCGCGCTTCCAGCTTCGCCATCTCTGCGGCGACGCGCTCCCGTTCCGCACGGCGGCGCACCTTTTCCGCAAGCAGTTCTTTCTCCTTACGCACGGAAGAGAGCGACGTTTGCAGGGCGGTCTCCCGCGCGGCAAGCGTTTTCACCTCTTCGGCGAGCGTCTCCACCGTCTCCTTGGTGATCTGCGCGTACTGTTCGAGGCGGGCGTTCGTGACGTCGAGCGCGTTCCGCGCCTCCGCAAGTTTTCCGCCCGCGCGCTTGATGAGCGCGTCGCCGTACGATTCGAGATCGAACAGGCGGGAAACGAGTTTCAGACGGTCGCTCCGCGCGGATTTCACGAACTGCGCAAATTCCCCCTGCGGGAGCGCGATACACTTTTCAAAGTCCTTCTGTTCCAGCCCGATAATGCGTTCCAGCAGGGCGTTGCTCTCGCGCACGCCGTCCGCGACGGCGACCCAGCGGTCTTTGTCCCGTTCAAACACTTTGGCTGACTGCGCGGCGTTCTTGCGTTTGAGTTCGCGTTCGACGCGGAACTTTCTTCTGCTCCCGTCGTAGAAGATCTCGAACTCGAACTGTACGTCCGCCCTGTCCGTATTGTAATTGATGACGTCCGCAATGCTGCCCGAGCGCGAACGCGCCACGTTGCCGTACAGAGCAAACCCGATGCAGTCGAGAATGGTGCTCTTGCCCGATCCGGTATCGCCGAAAATGCCGAAGATCCCGAATTGAAGGAGCTGTTCAAAATCGATCTCCGCGCGTTCGGAGAAGGAATTGATCCCGCAAAAACTGAGATAGGTCGGTTTCATGCGCCCTCCCCGAGGAGTTCGAGAAACGCCTCTTTGAGTTCGTCGGACGGCGGTTCGCCGTAAACCGACTTATAGTATTCCACGAAAAGCTCTTCCGAAGAGAGCGCGCTGCGCACGATCTCGGGCGCGTCGACGGCAGTCTGCGTGCGCACGATGAGCGAAACAAGCCCCTCGTTCGCCTCGCGGAGCGAAAGCGTTTCCTGCGCGGTGAGCGGCGCGTTCAGGTGCAGCGTGAGTTCGACGAACGCGTTTTCGTATCTGCGCAGGAGCGCGAGCGCCTGTTCCACGCCCGCCGCTTCCAGCCGGACGAGTTTCCTGCCCGACGTTAAGGGAACTTCCTTTTCAAAGACGACTTTATCCCCCTCCGTTTTCAGAATGGCAACGCTCTTGGGGATATTCGCCTCGTCGAAGGAATATTGCAGAAGCGAACCGCTGTAATACACGTTATCGCGCAGGCGCTGGCGCTTATGCAGATGCCCGAGCGCCGTAAACGCGTCCGCGGGGAAACAGTCGATGGGAACGATGCGCGCGCCGCCGAGCTGAATATCGCGCTCGCTCTCGCTCGCCGCGCCGCCTGCGGCAAAGAGGTGCGTCAGCAAAACGTACGGAACGCCCTCTCCGCGCGCCTCTGCGCCGCAGGAGATCCAGCGCGCGACCTTTTTGGCGTATGTTTCCTCCGTTTTTTCCTCTTTCAGGCGCGCCTCGTTGGGGTACGGGAGCGCGTTCACATAGAGCCGCTCGCCCGCCTCGTTTTCAAGCAGAAGATAGTTCTCCCCCGCCCCGACGGCGCGCACGCCGCGCGAACCGCCGACGGGAAGGGCGCGCTTTGACCCGCCGAACAGATACACCCCTTCCTCTGCGGAGATGGGTGCGGACGCGGCAAGGCGCACGCCGTCGTCATGATTGCCGCTGATGAGCACGACCGCGCGCCGCGTCCCCGCAAGCCGCTTGACGGCATGAAAAAACACCTCCTCTGCTTCGGCGGAGGGCATGAAGGTATCAAAGACGTCTCCCGCAACGAGGACGACGTCCGCCTGCTCGTCCTCGCAGATGCGGACGAGCTCTTCGAGCGCCTCTCTCTGTTCGGGAAGGCGCTCTCTGTCCATCAGCCGTTTGCCGATGTGCCAGTCGGAGGTGTGAAGAATTTTCATATTCGGAAAAAAGAAAGCGGCACAGTCAAAAGAAATTGCAATTCGCCGCCGATTATGCTATACTGTAAGGGAAAAATACGAACCACGCCTTTGGCGGAATCTTTTCGGCATCTTTTTGCTCATCTTCCTTGCAATACGCTTGTATGGCTGCGTCATCGCGTCGCGGCGAAACGAATTTTGCGGGTGATTCGGCAAAGCCGA
>ERZ1090866.288-NODE-288-length-19297-cov-9.635745_pt1 | contig 19297 bp, 12 predicted proteins | sample MGYA00478477_ERZ1090866 | MGnify/ENA primary metagenome ERZ1090866 (study PRJEB33644, sample SAMEA5815737) | chicken gut metagenome | biome: Chicken; feature: Gastrointestinal Tract; material: Caecum | place: Ireland | collected 2019-01-01 | study: A study of the... | reverse complement strand
TATACACCGCAAAATTTACAGACGACAGCGACCTGCACCGCTACGAAAAAGAACTCTCCGCTACGGATAAAGCCATTAAAAATATTTTGACGGCAATCGAGGAGGGCATCTTCACTCCCTCCACCAAGCAAAGGTTGACAGAGCTTGAAGAAAAGAAAGTCAGACTCGAACAAGCCGTTACGGTCGAGAGTGCAAAGGAAAAGAATCTTCTTACAAAGGAAGATATTGAGCGGTACATTACCGCCGCGGTAAAGTTAAGCGCAAAGCAGATGATTGAGCTTTTAGTCGAACGCATTGACGTTCACGTCGATAAAATCTGCATTAAGCTCAGATACTCCGATACACCGCCGGACATTACGACAGATCCGACCGACAAAGATTCGTTATCAGACAATGATATAAAAGAGATTGAACAGAATACAGCAAACGCCCGCCCCGACAGGAAATTTTCCTGTCGGGGCTTTCTTTTATTCAGCTTTACAAAAGAGCATGAAATTTCCCGCCCGCGCACCTATAAATCCGGCCGCACCCGCACTTTTACCTGCTCTACCACCTTCATTGTTGAGTTTTACATTTAACACTACTCAAAAAGAGCCTTTTTACACCAAAAATGACCCAAAACTGCTCATTTTACATTCTACTGAGGTTGGATACTCCTCCGCTTGTTGGACTTGAAGCTGAAGGCAATTTTTAAAAATGCTTTAAAACAAGCGATTTTTAAGCGAAAACGGTTCAAAAACGGCCATTTTTAACCTTTTAAAATTTTTATGCTCAACTTATGCTCAACTGCTTTGACAAACTAATTTAAAAATTTATACGGGAAACGTGAGCACTTCCGATCCGACTATCACAAAAATACATCAAATTTCCATTTATCAGCCCACACTACTTCTATTTACCGAAAAGTTATCAATGTAGAATTTTGGTAAATACATATTTCAACACATAAAAATATCATCCGCAGAAATGACGGACGATATTTTAGTATACTTTTATATTAAACTATCACTTTCCTCTCACAGCTCGGGCGAGAGCAGGAAGTCGATGATCTTTTTGTGGATGATGCCGCTGTTTGAAAAATCGTGCCCGCCGCCGCTGACTACATACCCGGGGTATTTATCCCGATGGCTGGGAGCGGACGGAACTCCCGCTCGACTACCGCACCATTGCAAGCAGGCAGGCGACCCGAATATACACCTTGCCGCGCCCCTTAAGGCAGTTGCCCGCAGACTTTCGGGCAAATCAGTCTGCCGGAGAAAAGAGCGTGCGGGCACGGAGCTTATCGGGCTTGCCCGAGGAAGTGAGCGGAATTGCAGGCAGAAAGATGACCTGCGCGGGCAGTTCGTTTTTGGCAAGCACAGAGCGCAGGTCGGCGGCATCGAGATGAGAACCCGGGCTGAGCACTATTGCGGCAGCCGGCACCTCGCCTTCGCGCCCGTCCTTAACGCCCACCACGCAGGCATCTTTTATGGCAGGCAGGCACAAAAGCTTTTGTTCTATGGCCACCGCCGAAAGATTATTGCCGTTGCGGATGATTATATCCTTCTTCCTTCCGCTTACGTGCAGCATGCCGTCGCCGTCGAGGTAGCCTATGTCGCCGGTGTGCAGCCAGCCGTCTTCCGCCGCACTGCCCGTGGCCATGGCGGGGCTTTTTACCAAAATTTCGCCGTCGGGTGCAAAGCTCACCTTATTCATAGAATATACACGGCCGACGTTAGAGCACCTCTGTTCGGCCGTAAGGCGCCCGTCACTGCAACTTATGCCTATGCATTCGCTCATGCCGTATACGGGGATAAGGGTGATACCTAACTTTTTTTCTATGTAAGAGAACTGCTCCGCCGTGCATGGTGCGCCGCCAATGAGCCCGCAGCGCAGGGTGGTGATGCTCTGAGTCTGCTCACATTCCGCCATGGCAAGGTACAGCGATGGCACGCCGTTGAGTCGGGTTACGCCATACTTTATTATGCTTTGCACGATGTATTCCGGCCGCACACTTTGGGGTACGAATATGGCATGGCGGGCGACGACTGCCGTAAAGATAAGCGCCAGCCCGAACACATGGTGCAGCGGAAGGACGTCGGCATTGACATCGTCCGCGCGGTAGCCGCCTATGTCCAGCGTGTCGAGCGCGTTGTTTATAAAATTATACTGACTGAGCCGCACGCGCTTGGGGATGCCCGTAGAGCCGCTCGTAAATATTATTACTGTGGGCTTTGCACTATCTTTGAATGTGGGAATGAACATATATTTTTTTGAATAGTCAACAGATATTTCGCTGTCATGTGTAAATAAAGAGCGTCCGCATAAAATAAATTTCTCTTCGCCGCACCGTTCGCGGGGGTCATATAAAACGGCCTCCGCGCCCAGAAATTGCAGGGCAAATATATCAATAACGGTATCTGCAGTGCGCGTTGCGCTTACCGCGACGGCCTCTCCCTCACCTACCCCGTTTTGCGCAAGCACGGCAGCCGCAGAGCAGATAGCCTCCAGCGCCTGCGATACGGTGTAGCTGCGTTCCTCATCGAACAAGAACACATCGGAAGGCCGCTCTTTTGCGAACGATGCAAAGTATTCAAATATAGTCTGTTTGCTCGGCTGCATTTTTTACTCCTTAAAACTGAAAATAGGCAAAGCTGCTGACATCGGAATTAGCCAGAAGGGCCAGCCAGCAAAGGGCCACGGCAATTACACCGTATATGAAAACATTGTATGTTGCATTGTAATTGACCCGCACATATGGGCCATCGAGCGGCAGATCTTTGCTGTTTTTCCACCCGGGAAAATTGTAAACGAGCGCCATTGCGGCCAGGCTTACAAAGAGCAGCGCGAACTGCAGGGGCGACATCCCGAGGCTTTCAAACGCCTGCGCGAAATATTCGGCACCGAATCCCCAGCCGGTAAACAATTGCGAGTAGGCAAGGCCTATCTGCTGCACGCTCTGCGCCCTAAACAGCACGCAGCACAGCACAAAGAGCAAAAACACCGCGATCTGCCTTAACAGCCTCAGCCCGCCGGCATCCGGATCCATGCCCCACCTTTCGCAAAGGCGGGCAAGCGGCTTATTGAGCAATTTTTCCACACACACAAAGAAGCCTGCCGCCAGCCCCCAAAGCACAAAAGTCCAGTTGGCGCCATGCCACAGCCCGCAGAGCGCAAAAACTATCATAGTGTTCAAAAGCTGCCGCCATATACCCTTACGACTGCCGCCGAGAGGGATATATACATACTGCGTGAACCACTGGTTGAGTGTAATGTGCCAGCGACGGAAAAATTCTGTGAATGACGCCGAAGTCAGAGGCCTGTCGAAATTCTTAGAAAGTTTTACGCCCATAAGGCGGGCAGAACCGAGGGCGATCTCGGAATAGCCAGCAAAATCGTTGTAGATCTGTATAAGAAAGAGCGCGCTGGCCGCAAACACCGCAAGGGCGTTTGCCGAGGCGAGATCTGCATACACGCTGTCCACAAAGATACCGCAAAAATCCGCCACCACGCACTTGCGGAAAAATCCGCTCAAAAGGTACTTTGCACCCTCAAACAAGTCGTCCTCGCAAAATTTTTGCGGAGTGCGCAGCTGCGGCAGAAGAGTTCCGGGCTTTTCAATGGGCCCTGCCACAAGCTGAGGGAAGTAAGTTACATACAGCGCAAAATAGCCGAAGTGCCGCTCGGCAGGGTAGTCGCCGCGGTAGACGTCTATTACGTAAGAGAGGGTCTGGAAGGTGTAAAATGAGATACCCACAGGCAGGATGATGTTCAAAACGATGCTCTCCTGCGAAGGGTCGAACAGCCGTATCACACCGACGGCGCTCTCCAGGATGAAATTTATGTACTTGAAGAAGATCAGGATCCCCAGACAAACTACCAGCGTTATTACAAGCCAAGCGCGCTTTGCCCCCTTACTATGCGCCCGCGAAATAAAAATCGCCGCAACATAGGCCGTTATGGTGGTAATGCCTATGAGCACTATCAGCCACACATTCCAGCTCATGTAGAAAAAGAGCGACGCGGCAAGAAGGAGCACCCAGCGGAATCTGAACGGCAGCACCCAGTAAAGCGCCACCACCACCGGCAAAAATATTAAAAATTCCACCGAATTGAAGTTCATTTTTTGCCCCTCCCGCACAGCGGCACAAGGTTTATGATAAAGAATACGACGGCACATATGGCCAATTCATCCAACCACGCACCCAGCAAAAGCGCGTAAGAGGACGTGGCCGAAAACAAAAACAGGGCGCAAACGTTTACCGCAAACGGCAGTTTTTTTGCCAGGCACAAAACGCCCAGAGCAAACGCCGCGGCAAAACCGCACAGCAGTATGGGTGTCTGCAAAATCACGCTTTCCATGCGCCCTCCTTACATTGATCGGGCTATATGCCCGCCTCTTTTAAGTCTTTTATAAGCTGTTCCGTGCGCAAAACGGCGCCCAGATCGTTAAGATGATAGTCTGTATCGTAAAAATACCTGCCCTTCCAGATGTAATCGGTTGCGCGGGATATTATTTTGTAGCCGTAAGGGACGAGCAGGCGGCCGAGCTCCTCTTCAAACTGCCGCGCTGCGGCATAGATATCTTCGTTGCCGTCAGACTGTTCGTTTACGGGCGCCCACGAAAAGTATACCTTTGCCCTGCGCGCGGTAAATTCATCATACACAGAAGCCAGCGCGGCGATATTTTGCGGCGTTAAAAGCGACATATCAAAGCCCCAACCCTGCGAATATGTCACATCGCGAGAACTTTCGGCGGCCTCGTCGTAGGGACGCTCTTCGGCGTAATCGCCGTAATAATTGAACATTCCCGTGCTCTGCGAATAGTCGCCCTCCGGCTGGTCTGCGCGCAGGTTGCAATACATTTCCCAGGCGGCAAAAAACCTGTCGCAGTAGGAAAAGTCGGCATTTGCAAGCAGATCATAATTGCCCTCCGCCATGGCAAACACCCTGCCGTCCACGCGGAGCGAGGCAAGAAACTGATAGGGGTTCATCTGTTCGGGCGCGTGCACAAGCACATCGCCTTCGGTTATATACGGCAGCATGCACTGCAGCTGGAATAGGGCGTTGAATTCGCCGTTGAGCCCGGCATTTACCACGGTATATTCTTTGAACTGCTCCGCAACGAGCGGACTGCACAGCCCGTAGGCAAGGCTGCACCCCGAAAAGAAGATGAGCTTTTTGCTGTTTTGCGCCCCGATGATGATATCAAGATTATCGGCGAAGCGGGCGTTGTAGTTGCCTGCCTGCAGGCGGGGCGGAGTTGCGGCATTTATATGATATGTGCCCACGTTTTGCGAGAACGCGGTGGAAGATACCGTTTGCAGCGTGTCGAAATAATACATCTCTTCAAAGGCGGCGTTTTCAAAGGCCGCTCCATTTACCGAGGTCACTCCGAGAGGCAATACAAGCACGCGCGAGGTGAGGCTGCCGCACGGCATATTCAAAGTGAGCGAACTTGCTATGCTTGTAACAAGGCGCCCGCCCATGTGCGAGGGAATGGTAAAATATTCGGCGTCGCCGCTGCCCCTGTAGCCATAGAGTTCGGCCGTGCCGTCGGGCAGCGTTCTGTATAAAAAGTCGTCTTCGGGGAGCTGCTCCGCCCACTCGGCATACAGCGTAAGCGTTCCGCCGTCCTCCACCGTCACCCTGCTGCCTATGCCCGTGTGCATGCCGCTGCCGTCTGCCGCCGTGTTCCAGCCGAGCAGGGTATAGCCCTCGCGCTCGCCCGTCCACACAAGCGTATTGGGGCGGATATGCGACGACAGAGTATATTGCTCCTCCGCCGTCACGCCGGAGCCATCGTTGAAGTCGTAAATAATTTTACACATCTTTTCCGGAATGATCTCCTCTTCCTGCACCCGGACGGAAGTCACCGTCACCCTTGAGGGTCGGACAACACCTTCAAGCGTCAGCTCATACCTCCCTTCGCCCGCATCCGTTATCGTGTATTCGGAATAATCGCACGATACCGGCACGTAACCGGCGTGCATATTAAGCGTAACAGTAAAATCTTCGCCGCGCTCCACCTTTCCGGCGGCGCCTTCGGCGGTAAAGAACACGCTGTCCGCCACGCTCACGCTTATTTTTTCGTCTTTGTAAAACTCCGTCTGCGTACATCCGCACACAAACAGCGTGGCCGCCGCAACGGCGAGCACCATCAACTTTACAAGGGCGCGCAGGCGTCCTTTAAGCTCGTAAAACATCCGCATAGCTCCCCCAGAAATAGTTGTTTTTGAATGAACTGAGTGCATCCTCCGGCACATATATATTAAAAGAAGCGCCCTCCATAAGGGAATAACCTACAGAGATATCCGCAGGGTCTTCGTGCAGCAGTATGAGCTTTTCAAGTGATGTGCAGCCTTCGAAAGAGCGGTCGTACAGCACAGATATGTTCTGTTGCACCGTCACACTCTCTATAACGGTATTGCCCGCGAACACCGAGGGCAGGAAGGCCGTAACATACAGCCCGTCCACCTGATAGGGGATCACAAGCTCTGTGCACTCCGCCCCCTGCGCCGTGAGGCCGGTTATCGTATAACTGTTGCCTTCGAGGCTGTAAGTAAAGCAGTCGGCGCAGCTGTTGTCGCCCTCGCCCTCAACTCCCGGTTGCGGCGCAACAGGCATTTCCGGCAGAACGACGTCAGTCTTTGTGGTGTTGCCCAGCTGGTTTTTTATATCGTTCACCAGCTGAACGGTGCGCACCGTCATGCCCGCCTCGTTAAGGTGAAAGTTGGAATCATAGAACCACCCGGATGGCATTATGCAGCGCGATATATCGCTCATTACCGGGAACAGAAAGAACTCTTCCGCGTAGCTGTAAAAATCGTTCGCCGCCGCAAGCGAGGCCTCGCTCACCGCCTGCTCGTTTACAGGGGGAAAAGTGAGATACATCTCCGCGCCTTTTTTTGTATTTTGAGGTAATATTCATTCACATAGTCGGCAAAGCCGTCGCCGAAGAGCGATGTATCGAAGTTTACGGGGTTGTTTGCGTCTGCGCCGCCCGGCATTATGTTGTACGGACGGGAATAATTTTTGAGGTCGCAGTGCTCGTCGAATGAAGAGAGCGCATATACTCCGCTCGCCTCTGCAGGGCTGCCGGACTTATATTGGAGGTATTTTTTTGAGGTGTAAGAAAAGAAGGCGCCCGCAAGCGTGCCGCGCACCTCGTCAGGAAAGGCGTAGTACATAGAGAGGTCGGCATCGAGGGCGTACCACGCCTCCTCTGCAGAGAAATAGAGCGAAAGGGGCTGAGCAGCTATCTCCGGCGAGAAGATGACTATATCCCCCTCGCCGATACAGTCTGCCGAGAGATCGAGCATCATCTTTGTGCCCAGCGAGCCGTACAACCCGAAGTTACACACGGTATAATCCAGCCCGGCCTCTAAAAGCAGTTCCTCCATGAGCGCGGAGTCCACCCCGAAGGCCACGTTGGAGTTGCCTATCACCACCACTTTTTTGCCCTGCGCGCCCTTAAGGCGGGCATACATTTTTGCAAGTTCGGCGTAGTACGTCTGCCCGTACTGTGGCGGCAGGAAAATTCCCGTAAAAAATACGGAAAGGAAGGGCATGGCCATGATGACTACGGCAAGCGCAACTGCCGCTATCTTTTTCAGCAATTTGCCATTTGCCTTCTGCATGGACGCAAACCCCTCCGTTCCGTTATCGCTTGATCTTTATGGCCTTCAGGCCTGCTTTTTTTCTTTGAACTGCAAAATTATGCTCGTTATCCACATTGCGCAGCACACCGCCGTCAGCACGGCAAACACGCACTCAGCACTGATAAGGGCAACTTCCCACCATACGTTGCGCGCACCTACCACGGTATCGGGCCCGATGCCGTTCATCGCCGCACTGTAGTTACCTATGGAGTAGAGTATTCTGTGGCATGCCTCACGCATGGCCTGACAGAAGGTGGCGTTGCCTTTGAACGCATTGAGCGCATCCCGCGAGCCGCTGCCGAGGAAGACATCCGTTCCGTTGGGTATGCCGTCCTGGTAGGTCATATAGCTTGCGCCGTTTGAAGATGCCATATCGGTTATGCAGTAGCCGTTAAAGCCCCACTCCTCACCCATGATGCCGGTGAGTTCACCGTAGGCGCCCGTCCACACGGTACCGGCGCGGTTGAAGCTGCTCATCACTGCGTGGGCATTGCCCATTGAGGGCGACAGCGCATACTCGAAGGGCAGCAGGTAAATTTCCCTTGCGGCCTGTTCGTTGAGCCATACTCCTATGCCATTTCGCTCTGCCTCCTCATCGTTGAATGCAAAATGCTTTACGTTTGCTATCACGCCCTTTGCCTGAAGGCCGGCAATTTCAGCCGCGCCCGCGGCGCCCGTAAGGAAGGGATCTTCAGAAAAATATTCGTGGCTCCTGCCGCCGAAGGGCATCCTGTGGATGTTTATGCCGTTTGCATACAGCCCGGTGAGGCCATGGAAAAGGCACTCTTCTGCGAGCGCGTCGCCTACCTTTCTGATGAGTTCGTTATTGAAACTGGAGGCCCATATGCCCTCGCTGGGGAAGGAGAGACCGCCCTGCGAACCGCTATAACCGGTGGGGCCATCGCCCTCCTTGGTATCCGGCTTGGCAACGGAAGGTATCACCACGGTAGACATCTGTCCGTTGGTGATGAGATAGGCCTGGTCGGTAAAGGACATCTGGTCAAGCAGTTTATCCCACATGGGATCGTTGTAATCCTTGCCGCGCAGCATCTGCAGCGTGAGGCCGTTATTTCTGTCATATGCGGGTACGGATGCCTCCTCTTTTTCCTCAATGGGTTTGTTGCTGGCAAGCCCCTGCTTTATTTTGGAATCAGCAGTGAGCGTTACGGATGCTTTGGGCATAGTACCTGTCCAATTGCTCCTTGAAACGTAAGTGACCGTGCCATCGCCAACAAATTTATTGAGGTCGGCATCGTCAAGGCGGTTGGTTATATCTGCGCCCGTCTGCGTGGACTGCGCCAGCGCGCTGCCCGCCTGCGAGGCGGAGATGGCATACTTTATGCCGCTTACGTCCTCCACCGCAACTTTGGCGGCGAGCGCAGAGTTGCCGACGCCATCCATTCTGCTCTCGGTATTTTCAGGCGTATAGCCGCAGAAGGCGAGGATGTTGTTGGCAGCCTCGTGCGAGCCGTTGCCCGTAGCAAAGTAATAGTCGCCCTCTTCGAGGATATATGTGCGGGCGTTGGAGGCATCGTAAGTTTTGAGCTGCTCCTTTTGCACGATAATGGTGAGCGTCTGATCTTTACCGGGGGCGAGGATATCCGTCTTGTCATAGCCGACAAGTTCCACCGCCGACTTTTCCACGCCGTGCTGTTCATCATATTCGGTATACGGCTTCTGAAGATATACCTGCACCACCTCCTTGCCAGAGGCCTTGTTGCCCGTTCTGTCGCCGATGTTGGTAACGGTGACTTTGATTTCGAAGCTGTCGTCCTTTTCGGTGACGGTGAAGCCGGAATATTCAAATTGGGCGTAGGATATGCCATAACCAAACGGGTATGCGACATCTGCAGAGTAGCTGTATTCGCCCGTATTTTCCCTGCCGGTGACATAGTCGGTATAGCGCGTTTCATAGTAGCGGTAACCCACATATATGTCCTCTGAATACACGCCGTAATACTTTTGCGTGTTGTTCAGGTCGTCAGAGTTCTGATAAACTTGCGCAAATGACTTGCCGGCGTTGTAGCCAAGCTGCATTGCCGCGGGCGAAGAGAAGTTGTTCTTTACGTATGTATCCGAAAGTTTGCCTGAGGGCACTATTTTGCCCGTAAGCGCCTCGGCTACGGCGTTTATGCCCTCAGAGCCCACGTTGCCCACCCACATGCAGGCATCTACATCTATACCTTCACGGTACAAGAAATCCAGCTGGATGGTGGCCGAGGAGTTGAGCAACACGATTATCTTTTTTACCGTACCCGCCTTTTTTAAGGAGGTGAGCCCCTGCAGCACGGAGATCTCGCCCGCGCTGAGCGAGAGGTAGCTGCCGTCTTCGCCGTCGCTGCCCGCCGCGGAGATATCTGAACCTTCGCCGCTGGAGCGGGAAATGGTGACTATTGCCGTGGAGTATGTGGCAAGACTATCCTTTACGTTCTGAGGCACGGCAGAGAAGTCGGCCTCGTTTATAAGGTAGGTGTTGCCCAGTTTTTTGCGCGTGGGCGCCGTTTTGTAGTATTCCCATGCGACCTCATTGACCTTGAGCCCCGCCGAAGTGAGCGCCTGTGCAAGAGTATCGTAAGTGCCGCCGGAAGAGGCCGAAGAGCCGCTGGAAATATAGCCGAAGTTTACAGAGCCCGAGAGCATAGTGCTCACCTGTTCGCCCTCGGAAAGGGGCAGGGCATTATTCGCATTTTTTAACAGTACGAGGCCCTCGCCCTCCACCTCCTTTGCCACTGAGGAGTAATATTCCTGCAGGCGGGAGTAGTCGCCGTCTTTATACTCACTTGAAAAATACTGATATTCGGGGTCGTCCGAGCGCTCTATAGAGGATGTATCTATGTTGAGTGCCGAATTTATTGCCGCCCTCTGGCTATCGGCTATGCCGTAACCGCCCGCCACCAAAACGAGCAGGGCGGCGCAGCCTACGGCAAGGCCCTCCCACAGGCCGCGTTTAAAAATTTTTTTATTCATCGCTTGATACCTCGCCGCTGATTATTGTGGCGCTGTCCTTTTGCACGGGGCCGGAAAAGCTCAGGCAGCCCGCCGCGAGCATAAGGCCGAACGAAAGGACGTAGAAGAGCAAAGTGAAGATAAATCCCGCCGTAAAGGAGTTGCCGTCTATCGCCACGAACACGTTTGCAATGTAGGTGGCCTGCGAACCCATAAATTCTATAAAGGCATAAAATATCGTAAGAAAGGCAACATACCTGAGCGGCTTCACCGCAAGGTGAGAATATCTGAGCGGGATGAGCCCGACGAGCAGCCCCGCAAGGCCGAGCACCGCGCCTACAGCCGCCCACGCTATTGCGCCCGCATCGAGTTCCGGATTGAAATCGGTAACGCCCGTAGCCGAATACAGGCACACCGCTGCTATTGCAAACACTATGCCTGCGGCGGAGAGCGCACCCGCCACTATCGCGCGGACGGACGGGGCGTTACCCGCAAAAAAACTTTTTATTTTTATAATTACGCTCATTGCCGTTACCTTCAGGAATTTTTATACACCGTCATAGTAAGCTGCGAGGAACTGCGGAGCTTTATGCAGTCCACGATGGGCGCCATGGCGGCACAGGTGCCGGTAGGCATAGCCTGGCTGTTGTTTACATAGAGGCGTATAACGTTTTCGCCCTCTTTGATATCTATGTTGTTTATGATCACTTCGGTATATTTGTGCGCATTGCCGCTGTCCCAGTAGCCGTCGCCGTACTCCGAGCCGTCGAGCGTTATATCGCCGCTCTTATACTTTACGGCCGTGCCGTTTACAAGTACCTGGAAGGTATCCTGGGTGAGCGTTACCTCCCTGAATTCCGCCGAGATGACAAGCGATAAAGCTACGCCCGTTTCGGCCTTGTCGGAGGTAAATTCAAAATCCAGGTAGGCGCCTTCGTAATAGATGCCGTGCACGGCCTTGCCGCCGCTTGCCGCGCTGTCGTTGCCGATGAGGCCCATGCCGCTGAAGTCGCTGGAGGAGCCGTGACCTATTTTATCGCCCTCGCCGTTTACAGAGTAGTCCTCGTTGGGCTCAAAGCCGGTTATCTTGGTATCTTCCGCTTCGAAGGTGTAAGTTTTGAGCCAGCGGGCGTAGATGCTCTGGTCGCCGGTGTAGGCACTGTTGTTTACGAATGCCGTCTGATATTCCGCATCCATATACCAGCCTTCGAACGTGTAGCCATCGCGCTTGGGGTCTGCGGGTTTGCGCAGCCTGCCGCCGTTTGCAAACTCCTTCACCTCGTAAACGCCGTCATCGGGCGCGCCCTCATAGTTCCAGTAAAAGGTTGCGGTGGCCGTCTCTGTATCCGCTGCGGAAAGCCAGCCCGCATATACGGTGGTATCCTGCGATACTACCTCTGTTTCAAATATATAATCGGTCTTGAGATCCTCATCTTTATACCAGCCGTCAAATATATAATCGGTCTTTTCGGGGTCTTCGGGCTGGACGGCATGCGCGCCCTCCTCTACCTGCTGCGAAGGCACCTCGCTTCCGCCGTTCGTTTCAAATGTTACAGTGTATTTTTTTACTTTGTCTCCGTCTCCGCTGCAGGCGCCAAGAACGCCCGCGCCGCATGCTATCGCGATAGCGCAGCCTGCGCAAACCATACCTTTGAGTAACCTGGTCATAAAAGTTTCTCCTTAAATTTAAATTTAATTTTCACTGCAGCGGCGGCTATGCCGCCGCTGCAGGAAAATTTTGCCGCTGCATTATTATGGAGGGAAAAGGATAAGGACAGTAACTTATGCAGCGTGCTGTTGAATTTTTTTGTACCGCCGCCTGTTTTGGGGGAGGATCGGCGGCGGTACAAGTTCTAAGCCTTTGGCCGCTTTTTACTTATTGCGGCGCCTTGTGTTTTTAACGGCTATCACGGTGCCTGCAGCTGCTGCTGCCGCAAGCAGAGCGCCCGCCATTGCCACGCCCTCAACAGAGCCGGAGCAGCCGGAGCCGCCCTCTTCATTGGTCTGAAGGGCCTCTATGCTCTCCTGAAGGCCGGAGATGCTCTCTTTGAGGGAGTCGATCTCTGCCTGAAGATCTTCAAGCGTGATCTCTTCGGGAACTTCGACCTCGCCGTCGGCAGTCACCACGATGGTGAAAGTGTGTTCGGCAGTCTTTGCAGAGTTGCCGCCGTCGCCCTTACCCTTACCCTTTCCGCCTTTGCCGCCCTGATCGCCGGAGTCTTCATTTTCGGCGGTGAGCACTACGGTGAAGGTGAACGTGCCGGCCTGTTCGGGAGTACCCTCTATTATGCCGCCCTCGCTGAGGGTGAGGCCTGCGGGAAGGCTGCTGCCATCCTTAAGGCTGTATACGAGCGAATCGTAGTCGGCACTGGTGTATACGGAAGAGTTGAGCTCCGCATAGAATTCCGTGCCCACCTTTGCGGTGCTTAAATCGTCGCTCTCTGCGGTGACGGTGATGGCCGCCTCCACGTTGAGGGTGTAAGTTGCCGTCTTCTGTACCCAGCCGTCTATGGTGAAGGTAACGTCTACCTTGTATTCGCCGGTGGCCACGGGGGTGCCCGTTATGGCGCCGGTGTTTTCATCGATGGAGAGCCCTGTGGGAAGGTTGGCTGCAGAGTATTTTACAAAGGAATCTTTATCTACCGAGCTGTCGATATTTACGCTTAAGTCTGCGCTTACGCTTTCGGTAGCGGAGAGCTTGCCGCCCGTAACTTCAAGGCCGGAGTAGCCGTTGAACTGGCCTGCGGAGTTGGCCTGCTGATAGAGCACGCCGTGCGCCATCTGCCTTACGCAGTACCACTGGGTGTAGCTGATCTCGTATACCGTTTTGCCACCTTCGCCGGCCTGAGCGATGTAAACGCCCTCTTTTGCGGCAGTAGTGCCGTCGGGAAGCGTAGCGCCCGCCTTAAAGAAGCCGCCGGTGGGCTGTTCGCCCGTGGTGGGATCGGTCTGGCCGGAGAGATATTCGGTGTTGGCTGTGGTAAGTATGGTCTGGTTGCCCGCCCTTACCATCATGTCGGGATTGGTCCTCTGGTTCCAGCCGATGTAGCCGTCCGTTACAAAGTAAGCCTGGCTGCCCCATTCGTTCTGATAGAGCTCTACCGAAAGGTTGGTGTTGTTGGTGTTGGATATGCCGGCAATCCTGCCGTATGCAGTCATGCCCGCCTTGGAGCCGCCTTCCTGAAGGATCATCTGGAAGTTCTTCATGTAATTCTCCCTCATGGCCTGCTCGTCTGCCCAGGTGAAGAGGCAGCCCCTGTCGGTCTCCTGGTCGTTCATGAGGATGTGCTTGGTGTAGCATATGACGCCCCTGGACTGAACGCCCTGAGTGAGCGCCGCGCCCATGTAGCCGCCGAGTATGCCGTCCTGCGAGAAGTATTCGTTGTTGCGGCCTGAGAAGGGCGAACGGTGTATATCCGCGCCGGGTGCGTACCAGCCCTGGAAGCCCGTTAAAAGCGCTATGTTGGCAACAAGTATGCCGCGCTCTTCGGCTATCTCGGTGTTCCATGTGGCTGCAAGCACGCTCTCTGCCGCCATCTGGAATTCCTGGTTGATGCTGTTGGGGCCGTCACGATCTACCGTGAGGTCTTTTTCTATGCTGTTGATGTTGCCCGTGCCGTAACCGCAGTAGGTGTTGATGTAGCACAGTTCATCATAGGTGAGCTGGTTGAGGAAGTTTTCCCACTGGGGATCATCGTAGGACAAGCCAGCCATATCGGCAAACTTTATGGTGTTTCCGGTGGAAGTGTACATCCAGATCTCCTGGTTGCCCTTGTCGCCGTTGGCGCCCTCGTTCACATACTTGGTGAGTGTGCCCGCAGCCTGCGTCCATCCTTCCGGAACGGAGGTCTGTGACCATACGTAGCCCTTATTGTCGTCGTTTTCGTAATACTTGCTGTAGGCGCTGGTCGCGTCGTTTACGCCGGTGTAAGTGCTGCTTACGGCGTAGTTATCCCAGAACGACCAGTTATCGAGCACGTTGTCCTTAAAGGTGAGGTCTGCCACAGTGGGGGCTTCGGGGAAGGAGAGGTCGAAGCCGTTTACCACAGCAGTTACGTCCTCAGGCTTGGTGGGAACTGCCACGCCCGTATAGTTGGCCACATTATCGTGAAGCGCGGTCTTGGTTGCGCTGATGGTGGAGTTCCTCGTCATGCTGGTCATGCCCGACTTGCCGTCCTTCATCATGTCGGCCGTACGGACGTTGCCGAAGTTGCTGTCGTCAACTTCAGTTTCGCCGTCGGCGCCCTCGCCGTTGGAGTTGAGGCCGTCGGTGAACAGCGAAGATACCTGATTGCCGGAGAAGTCGTCCTGTTCGAGCGCGATGTCTTTGTCAAGGCTGAACTTTTCCTCTGCATAGCACTCCACCGTCTTGTTGCCATCGGCGTCCGTTACATAGTAGAGGCCGTCTTCGCCGAGCGTGGTCGAGCAGTCGAAGTGCGAATCTTCCATGATGCGCAGCGTGTAGTCGCCATCCTCCATTATGTATGCGCCTTTGGTCTTATTACCTGACTGGGCATAATAGGAATACCACGAGGCCATATCCTGCACGTTGACCTCTACCACTACCGTCTGCGATTCGCCCGGCTTGATGATGTCCGTCTTTGTATAGCCTACCAGCGAAACGGAGGGCTTTTCAACGAGGCTGGAGTTATCATAAGGCGCGCTCACATATACCTGAACGGTCTTCTTGCCGGCAACGTCGCCGGTGTTGGTTACCGTTACGGGCAGATAGATCTTTTCTACCTGGGCAGCCTCTGTTGCGGTGGACTGGAAGAGCGCCGATACGTTCTCCGCCGCAAGTTTGGTCTTGAGCGAGGCGTCCGTGAAGATGCCGCCCGACTTGAACGAGAACGTTGTGTAGGAGAGGCCATAGCCGAAGGCGTAGGTCACGTTATCTTCCCACCACTGCTGTGCGGCATTGGGATCGATCTTATACATATCGGTATAGTAAGTTTCATAATACTTATATCCGAGGTAGATGCCCTCTTCGTAGTCGATGCCGTGGAAGCCCTCGGTATCGCCTATTACGTCCTGGCCGCTAGCAAGTTTGCCGTCTGTTTTGCCTTCGCTGTTCATGTAGTCGTTCTGGCCGGCGGCAGTCGCGCGGGTCTGGTTGTTATCGCCGAAGTTATACCAGGTGGGATCGGCGGTAAAGTCTGAATACCACTCGTCAACAAGCCCGCCGGAGGGGTTTACTTCGCCGGTAAGCAGCTTGGGCAGAGCGGCAAGTCCACCTTCGCCCGGCCTGTCCACATTGATTATTGCGTCTACGCCGTCCCAATCACGGAGTTCCTTTATCTCCATCGCGTTGGAGGTATTGAGCACTACTATAACTTTTTTGAAATTTTTTTCAGCCAGCTTTAAAAGTTCCCTTTCGCTGTCGGTGAGCATGAGGTAGTGCTTGTAGGTATCGGGTTCCGCCTTGGCGCCCTCTGGGGAAGGCGCATCCTGTGCAAGAGCCACATGGGAATCAGTATCCTTTTCGTCAAGCAGGTTGGTGCCAGCCTTTTCGCTGGTGATCCTGCTGGCGTCACTGCCCTCGCCGCCCGTTCTAGAGAGCACTACGATGGCCGCGTCATTGAACAGACGGAAGGAATTTTTTACCTGTCCGTTGAACGTGTAATCTTCATTGCCGATATCGGCCGTCTGCACTTCGTAATATTTTTTTACGGTGGGATTTACGTTGAAGCCCGCCTCTTCAAGCACACCGGCCACGGTGTCGCCGCCGCCGCTGGTATCAGACGTAAAGCTGCCCGTTGCGGCTGCGCCCGTAAGGGCGTCCGCTCTTTCACCGAGCACTGTCACCGACGCCGTTCCGCTCATGGGCAGAGCTTCATCTTTGTTTTTAAGCAAAGTTGCGCCTTCGGCGATCGTCTTTTCGGTGTGTTTTTCGGCCGCAGCAAGGGCATCTTCCAAAGAATTGAAGTCCGTATAATACTTGTTAGGGGTTGCCGCAGTGCTGCCCGTCTCCGCAAATGCTGCAGCGGGGGCATACAGCGCGGAAAGACCCATAGCAAGCGTGGCGGCGCATGCAACGAATGCAAGTGCCTTTTTCTTGCCGGCCTGTTTTGTTTTTGCCATTCTCTTTTCCTCCGTTATATATTTTCCGTCAGATACAAACATCTTCTGAACGTTTCTGACGACCGTATTATAAATTGCGCGCAAAAAATTATCAAGACCTTGCAAATAAACTGCCTTTAAACGCCAACATTCAGATTTTTGATTTACCAACCGTAAATAATTTTGCACCAACTGTCATCCTTTTTTTGCTCTGCACGCGGCGCCGAAAGGGGCGTTACGCCCCCAATAAAAAACGCTCGCACGCAAATTTTTTGCATACGAGCGGCGCACAATGAACAGCTGACGATATCACCATATTATATAGTTATTGAAAGCAAAAACCGCACGCAGGTTCGCGCGCGGTATATAAATTGCAGCTTTGAGCGCCGCGGAGCGCGGCCGGATCTTTGCGGGCGTTCAGCCCTCGTCGAACAGCACGGCGCCCATTTTGCGCAGGTAGCAAAGGTAAAGGTTTTGAAGCTCTTTTATTTTGTCGCGGCTGATGGCCAGCGTTACGCCGCCCTTGTAGTTTAAAAGCACGCCGCTCCGCTCTATGCGCTGAACGTATTTTAAATTCACGAGGTAGCTTTTGTATATCCTTACTATATCGTAGGCGGCCAGCTTTTCTTCGAACTCCTCCATAGACATATGGCACTCCAGCTGTTCGCCGTCTGCCGTGTAAACATACTGGCGGTAGCGGAAACTTTCTATATAAACTATATCTGAGACCTTTATTTTGCGCACCACGGAGTTACCGTTGGTGTTTATGGCGATGTAAGTATTCTTCACAAGACGGGTATTGATGTATGAAAGCAGCGTATCGCCGAGATCTGCCGAAAAGTTATTTTTGCGCACAAAGCCGAAGGGTCGCACGGAAAAACTTTCGAAGACGAGATCTTCGCGGTTGGAAACAAAGATTATATCGGGCGCGTCCTGCATTTTTTTGAGCGATCTCGCAAGGTCTATGCCGCTCAGCTTGGGCATATCTATATCCAGAAAGAGCACGTCGTACCGTCTTTCGCCGCTTTCGATGTTCTTTTGCAGCGCCAGCGGAGAGACGTGTTTATCCGTCCGCGCAGATATGCCGCACTTGGCAAGTATCTTTTTTATTTTATTGCAGATAGCCTCGCATACGATCTCATCGTCGTCGCATACGGCAAAGGCCATGGCTCTGTCCATATATCTTCTCCTGAAAGGTGTTAGTTGTTGAATTCCAGCATGACTTCGGCAATGAATTCATTTTCATCCACCGTGTAGGTCACAAGGCCGTTATATTTTTCGGCGACGCGTTTTACTATGCGGTGGCCGTAGCCGTGGTTTACGGCGTCCTCCTTTTCTGTATTCATCTCTAAAAGTTCGTCGCGGTTGGCGTCTTCCCTTATGCCGTTCTGCACGCATATATAAAGATAATCTGCCCGGCGGGCTATCTTTACGACGATCAGGTAATCCTTACTTTCGGCGCGCAGCACTCCCTCTATAGCGTTATCCAGAAGGTTGACGAGTATGCGGCACAGGTCGCTCTCTTCAAACGGAAGGGAAGAGGGCACATTTATCTTTGTTACGAGCTGTATGCCGTATTTATTGGCCTTTAAAAGCTCCATGTTTATTATCGAATTGATGAGCGTGTTGCCGCAGTCTATGAAAGAGTTGCCCGCCTCCTTTAAAAAGCTTTCGTTCATGGAGGCAAAGTAGCGCTTGAGCTCGTCATATTTGCCCTCGCCGAGCATTATTTCCATCACTTTATACTGGTTTTTTATGTCGTGCCGCATAGAGCGTAGCTCGCTTATGGCCTGTTCGGAGATTATAAGCATCTGCTTGTCGGCTTCGAGCAGTTTGTTGCGAACGGAGAGCTCCGTCATGCGTTTGCGCACCTTGCAGTGGAAGTATATCATCATATACCCCGAAACGGAGAATACGTAAATGGCCGCGAGCGTGAGCGTGTAGTATATATCCCTGGCCGAAGTTGGCCCGCTGTGCACATTGAGTATTGTCTTGGCAAAGATGAGCACCGCCGAGCATACGGCGTTCACCATTATGAGTATTACCGAAATAATGGGGATATCGCTGTAGTAGCGCATCGTGTAGCGGCGCAGAAGCAGGCTGTAGGCTATTATGAGCACATAAAATACAAGGTTTATCCATGCGCTGTCCGGCGGCATTAAGTTCATCACCTGCCTGCCGAGGTCGGCGACGGCTATCACCGAAACATACAACGTGGCGCCCATTATCAGCCTGCTGGCGATATATATGCGATTGAGGCACAGATATCCCGTAATTACCAGCAGCCACGAAAGTTGAAAATTTATGCCCGCAAGGAACGTCCACACCTTTGAAAGGGCGAACAATCCCCAGGTTAAAAGCGTGCCTATGCCAAACAGCACCGCCACATGCAGTACGCCTATCAGAAAGGAACGCATATTTCGGCTGAACGGATAGAATACAACCACCAGCGATATGCACACCGTCAGCAACTGGATTATAAATACATAGTCGTAAACAAATGTAAAAAATTCCATAAAAGTAAAGAATGTTTGTTGCTGTCTGTGCCATTCGGCACAGACAGCGGGGGCCCCCGCTGTCTATCATATTTTGCGTTAATTATAACATACATTTTATAATTTTTTAAACCCCCGCCTACAAACTGCCATTTT
>ERZ1090866.283-NODE-283-length-19377-cov-7.637563_pt1 | contig 19377 bp, 18 predicted proteins | sample MGYA00478477_ERZ1090866 | MGnify/ENA primary metagenome ERZ1090866 (study PRJEB33644, sample SAMEA5815737) | chicken gut metagenome | biome: Chicken; feature: Gastrointestinal Tract; material: Caecum | place: Ireland | collected 2019-01-01 | study: A study of the... | reverse complement strand
GTTCTTTCGATTTCCCTATATTATCATTCTATTCATCATCCCGGAATACGATTTCTCCGGTCTTCTCATCCATACTCTCTACGATTGCCAGAGACTCCAGATGTGTTCTCTTGCGCAGGATATCTCCTCCCGGCTGGAATCCTTTCTCGATCACGATTCCCGCTCCGACCAGTTCCGCTCCGGAATCTTCCACCAGCTGAGCCAGACCTTCCAGTGCCTTTCCATTGGCCATAAAGTCATCGATCAGAAGCACCTTATCTCCTTTTCCAAGGAATTCTTTCGCAACGATAATATCGTAAACTCGTCCATGTGTAAATGATTCAACCTTTGTTGTATACACATCCCCCGCAATATTTTTGGTCTGTGTCTTCTTTGCGAAAACAACAGGCACGTCAAATACCTCTGCCACGATACAGGCGATGCCGATTCCTGACGCTTCAATCGTCAGAATCTTATTGATTTCTTCTCCTTCAAATCTTCTCTTAAATTCCTTGCCAATTTCACGAAACAGTTTTACATCCATCTGATGATTTAAAAAACTGTCCACCTTTAATACATTTCCTTCTTTTACTTTTCCATCCTTACGGATTCTATCTTTTAATAACTGCATCCCACAGCCTCCACACTCTTTCGTATTTTTAAACTATATTTTACTTGTTTTCCTCTTGAATTGCAACTGTTCACGGCATATCTGCCGGATAATCAATATCCTCCAGTTCTCTGGCTTCCCGAACCGGATAAAAAGCGGCTTCTTCCTGATATTTTTTCAGCACTTTCCTGCCGCCCTGATCACCTTGCAGCTGCCTTAATTCTTCAAAACAGCTCCGGTCAAACCAGACGGGATTCCCTGGATGATCTTCATAAACTACACAGCCGGTCCGTGGCTTCTGCTTCTCCATCTCCATAAGAAATCCTTCGGCTGACTCTTCCCGGAAAAACGGCTGATCCGCTGCGAAAAAAGCACAGGCTTCCTCATCCGTCAGTTCTTCCATTCCCGCCTTTACCGACCAGGAAGCTCCCAGTCTGCTTTCACTGCAGAAACGGACCGTAACCGGTTCTTCCTGAAGATCTTCTTTTATCTCCGGATACTGGGTTACCACGTTCAGATCCCACTGCACATGCCGGCTGCATATCCGGATCAGCCGGTCCAGAAGATGTCGGTACAGAAAACGGCCGTTCAGCGGTTCCATCAGCTTATTGGCGCCAAAACGCCTGCTGTTTCCTCCCGCCATATATATGATTCTTATTTTCATTCTTTTTCCAAAAGCCCCATGGCAATTTTTTCACTGGTGATCGGAAGTTCTCTGAACCAGATTCCAGTCGCATTGTAAATAGCGTGAGCCAGCGCCGGAGAAGGCGTATTGATTACAATTTCTCCAATAGATTTTGCTCCAAATGGTCCGGTTTCTTCATAACTGCTTTCAAATTCTACACGGATTCTTCCCATATCCAGACGGGTTGGAATCTTATACTGCATAAATGAATTATTCTTCATCTGTCCCTTATCTGTATATTGAATATCCTCATACAATGCCATTCCGATTCCCTGAACGATACCGCCTTCTGTCTGCACTCTGGCAAGATTCGGGTTCAGCGGAGTTCCGCAGTCTACCACCGCCACATAATCCAGAATTTCCACATGTCCGGTTTCCTTATCCAGCTCAATCTCTACCATTCCTGCCATAAACGGCGGCGGTGACTTTTTCTGACTGTTGCTTTCCGTTACCTGAAGCGCATCCGGATTTCCACACATAGATGCCGTTCCGATCTCCTGCAGGGAAACTTTTCGATCCAGACCTTCATGACAGACATATTTTCCGTCAAATATCAGTTCTTCCTCCGGAAGTTCCAGCATTTTCGCACCCTGATGAATGATCCGTTCTTCCAGTTTCCGGCATGCCTTTTCCACTGCTTTTCCAGTTACATACGCTGTACTGGAAGCGTAAGAGCCAGAATCATATGGTGATGTATCTGTATCGGCTCCTACTACAGTAATATCATCCAGATCACAATTCAGACATTCTGCCGCAATCTGAGCCAGTGTCGTATCACATCCTGTTCCCATATCAGCAGCTCCGATCAGAAGAGTATAAATTCCATCTTCATTTAACTTGATCGTGGCGGATCCTACATCCACACCGGAGATTCCAGATCCCTGCATTGCCATGGCCATTCCGACACTTCTTACCTTGCCGTTTCCCATGTCTTTGCACGGATATTTCTCATCCCATCCGATCATCTGTCTGGCACGTTCTACACAGCGGTCCAGGGCGCAGCTTTCCGTTTTTTCTCCATAATATGCCGGCATAACCTGTCCTTCCCGGACCATATTGATCTCCCGCATACGGACCGGATCAATTCCCAGTTTTGCTGATAATTCATTCACTGCAGATTCCAGGGCAAAAATTCCCTGTGTCGCTCCATATCCGCGATAAGCCCCTGCAGACATAGTATTGGTATACACCACATCATAGACAAACCTGTGGGCTTCCGGCGTTCCGTACAGAGGAATAGACTTATGTCCGGACAATCCTACCGTTGTCGGTCCATGTTCTCCATAAGCTCCGGTATTGGACAGCGTATACAGATCAATGGCACGGATTTTTCCGTCCTTGTCCGCCCCTACTTTTACATGAACTTCCATTTCATGACGAGGGCTGGAAGCAATCTGAGATTCTTCTCTGGTAAAGATCATCTTAGACGGCTTTCCGGTCTTCCATGTTACAAACGCAGGAAAAACTTCGGAGACAACTGTCTGTTTTGCTCCAAATCCTCCTCCGATTCTTGGCTTTGCCACGCGGATCTTGGATTTTGGAATTCCAAGGGCGTTGGATAAGATTCTTCTTACATGAAACACAATCTGCGTAGAACTTAGTACATTCAGCCTGCCGTATTCATCCATGCAGCAGTATGTCCGAAACGTCTCCATCATAGCCTGCTGATTGGCTTTGGTATGGTAAACATGATCTACAACTACATCACAGTCTGCCAGAACCTGATCCACATCTCCATGGTGAGATTCACCGCTTGCGCACAGATTTCTTTTATTATCCGCACCCACCTGGCATAATGCCTTCCAGCTGTCTTCCGGATGAACCAGCGGAAGCTGATCCTTTGCCTTATGAAGATCTAAAATTGCCGGAAGCACTTTATATTCCACCCGGAGCATTTTTAAGGCCTGATCTACACACGCCTCATTTTCTCCTGCCACAATGGCCACCGGGTCTCCTACATATCTCACATGACGATCCAGGATCAGACGGTCATAGGGACTTGCTTCCGGATAAGTCTGTCCTGCCATTGTAAAACGCTGATCTGGGACATCTTCCCATGTATACACTGCTTCGATTCCCGGCACTTTTTCCGCAAACTTTGTCTCAATCGAAGTAATCTCCGCATTGGCGTGAGGACTGCGCAGCACTTTGACGATCAGACAGTCGTCCGGCACCTTATCATCCATAAATACAGGTTTTCCTGTTACCAGCGCCATCGCATCTTTCTTCATCACCGGCTGATTTACGGTTTTCATCGCGCACCTCCGTTCTTTCTATACTCTATAAAATCCAAAATTCCTCTCAGCTGTCCTTCATATCCGGAACAGCGGCATAAGTTTCCTGCCAGATATTCCTGGATTTCTTCTACCGAAGGCTCCGGAATTTCCCGGAACAAAGCAATGGCATTCATGATCATGCCGGGATTGCAAAAACCGCACTGCTCTGCTCCCTGGCCGGCAATAAACGCTCCGAATTCCTCTGCTTCTTCCTGAAGGCCTTCCAGAGTGTCAATCCTGTGTCCATCGGCTCTTGCTGCCAGAACAGAACAGGAAAGCACCGGCTGATCATCCATAAATACCGTACACAGTCCGCAGTTGGCAGTTTCGCATCCTCTTTTTACACTGCTGCAGCCCTGCTGTCTGACGAAGTCAATCAGCAGCATATCCGGACGGATCTCCGCCTCTGTCTTCTTTCCATTTAACGTAAGCGTAATCTTCATCTTAATTTCCGCTCCTTTCTTCTGCAAACTGTTTCAATCCCCTCTTCAGGAGAACTTTTGCCAGCTGTTCTCTGTACTGTGCAGAAGCTCTCATATTGCTTCCGAAAGTCATCCTGGCCGCTGTCTGTTCCGCCAGTTTTTCTCTTCCTTCCTCCTGCGTGATCATTTCCCGCCATGCATCCGGCAGTTCTGTCCTCTGGGCTCTTCCCGGTCTTGCCCCGATCACCGCACAGCCTTTTCCATCCAGAGAAGATATGGCACAGGTCACAACCGGAAAATCTGTTTTTGTATTCCTGTAAGACAGATATACACAGTCTGCCTTTGTCTTTTTCACGATCAATCGAATCAGAATATCCCTGTCATACGGCTGTTTTGCGAACTGCTCCAGGGGAATGATTCCTCCATGATACAATTCCACATAAGTATCCAGAGCAAGAAAGAATGTCAGAACATCTGAAAAACCAAATCGCCCGAAAATACTTCCTCCTACAGTTGCCAGATTCCGGAACTGAACTCCTACAATGCTTTTCACACTCTCTGCCGCTGCATTATCTGAAAACCGGTTCAGTCCTTCGTGTTTCTCCATCTGTCTTAATGTCACCATAGCCCCGATGGAAAATTCCTCTTCCGTTTCCTCAATCTGATCCAGACCAAGTCCTGACAGATCCACCGCCGTCTGAAACGACCGGCTGCTCATTTTCAGCCATAACATTCCTCCAAGAATACAGGTGCTCTTCTTTTGATTGAGCTCATATGCCTGTTCAAGACTTTCCGCCTTTACATAATTCTTGATTTTCAACATGATCCTTCCTCCGTTTATCCTTTTACGTTGCAGAGCACTTTATTTTCAAAAGTTCAAAATCTCTGAAGCAGGAAAATATCCTGCCCGGAGAATATTTTATATCATAAAAATTCCGGGCAGAATTTCTCATGATATAAAAAAACAAGTTCCGGATCAAGCATCTCTGCAAGCCGTCATCTGCACGCTTCCTTGTCGCATCGCTTGTCTCCAAAACCTGTCGCTTCATTTTACAACATAATGTACTATTTTATCTTACCTTATTGATATTTCCTTGTCAATTAAATGGAACGATTCCGCTCTGCTATTTTCATGATAACGATTCATTCCCTTTAAACTCTGCCACCCGGCTCCGTCTTCCCCTTCCATGAAAGAATCCGCTGTTTCTGCCGCATCTTCCCTTTTTCCTCTCTGATATCATAAAATAAATGCGGAAGACGTAATCAGAGGATTCCAGAATTGTGAAGGGCTGTTCCTCTGCTGCCTGGATCCACATACTTTCTTTGTAATATTCCGGATATGTTCCCTGAAATCCTTTTCCCCTGAGAAACGTATCAGCTTCCTGTCTGCAGACATCAATTCTGTACTGTTCTTCCTCCTGATACCGCCGAACCGGATATTCACAGGAAGCTGCCCTGATTTTTTCATAGATCAACTGATATAATGCTTCCCTGGATGGTTTTTCCAGCCTTCGGCTCAGCCATGTTTCCAGCCACCGGAATGGGAATTTCTTATATACACAAAGCAGCCGTTCGTATTTCCAGTCTCCCGCTTCTCTGGCCAGCTGCCGCATACAGTCAATGCCTTCATATGTCGGAGGATATTTCTCTTCCAGATCTTCCTGGATCGGCGACCATTTTCGAAAAGGTCCGAATTCAATCAGATGAAAAAGGGCTTTTTCTTTTTCACTGCACGCTTCATCTCCCAGATATACACATTTATCATGAAGGGTTCCCGCCATATAAACCAGCTGGCGCCACTGCTCCTGTCCCTTTCTCCAGAAATGTCCGATTCCATGATACTGATAGAAATGCTCTTTCCATCGAAGGTTCGCAAACCACAGTGTAAATACATTTCCTGATGCCTGACGGACAATCAGAGCATATCCTGTTTCCTCTGTAATCAGCTCTGCGCTGGTATTTTCTGTCTCTTCCGGCTGATATTCCCCTGTCATATGACATTCTTCCATCATAAAATAACTTTCTGCTGCGTCATTCATCATGTAGGGAACATAATACTCTAACGTTCCTTCTTCCCCATCCGCCGTACACAGTTCAAACACCTGATTTCTGAAAACCTCCGCCAGACGCCAGAACGGCTGAGGCAGGCTTTCCTTGAGTCCCGGCAGGGCATTCATCAATTCTTTTTGATACTCATCCATACTCGCGCTGTATACACTCCTTCTAAAATCCTTGTTGTATCTGGCTTATTATTCCATACTTTTTCTCTGCCGTCTACCCTCATCTCAAATGTTCTTTTAGAGATTGTAAATTCTTCATGAACCTTCTTTCGTGTTTTCTAAGAATTCGTTAAATATTTTTAGAAATCGTTTATAATTGTTTATACTCTGTATATTGATTGAACCCCGGATTCTGCGTATACTTAAACCATAGTTTTTCATATATTTTTTAATCCTCTCTTTTCAAAATAGAAAACCACCTGCCGGGAAATTGTTTCCTATGGCAGGTGGTTTTTTTCACAATATGCCTGGAGAGCAGCTATCTGTCTCAGCTATTTTCCGCCCATCAGTTCATAATAAAAAATATACTGCTGAAGGATACCCTGGAATCCCGGATAAGCTTCCATTGGAAACCCGCCCGGATAATGCTTCTGCAGTGCCTGATTGATATGCGTATCCACGGGGAATGCTTCCATCTGGCCAAGGGCAAACAGACAGATACAGTCTGCTACTTTGCTCCCCACTCCGTAAAATCTCATCAGCTCCTCTTTTGCCTCCGGATAAGAACTTCGCTCAATCTTCTGAAGATCCACTTCTGCGTCTGCTGTCATTCTGGCTGTACGCACTACATATTTGCTCCGGTAACCGAGATTGCATTTCTTTAAATCATCTTCTCCCAGTCCTGCAAATGCTTCTGGTTTTGGAAATGCATAATAGATATCTCCCGCTTTATTCCGCTTTTTCTCTCCATACTTTTCACATATGGCTTCAATACACCGGCGGATTCTCCGGATATTATTCTGCTGGGAAATCAGAAAGGAGACTATCATCTCCCATAAATCCTGTTTTAAGATTCGAATGCCGGATCCAAACCTGGCGGCCTCCATTAGATAAGAATCCCCAGGATCAATTCTCTGAATGAAATTTCCATAATCCGTTTCCAGATCAAAATACCGCTTCCAGAATCCTTCATACTCTTCCGGTGTACAGTCAAAACAAATTTGATTTCCTTTCTGACTGATTTGCAGATACCGGTCTCCTGCGATCACTTCATACTGATGTTCCGATTTTCTTTTCATGCGGAAACACTGCCCGGATTCACAAATCTGCTCCAGATCAAAATAATCCACAATGATTTCTGTCATCTTCTGTTTTCTCCACATTTTAAATGATATGTGCACAGATATCATCCAGACAGCACTGATCACAGTGAGGCTTGGTCCGGGCTGTACAGACATCTCTTCCATGATAGACCAGCCGATGGCAGAAATCACTTCCTTCTTCCGGAGGAATGATTTCCCACAAAGCCATCTCTACCTTTTTCGGATCTTTGATGCCGTCCACCAGACCGATCCGGTTTACCAGACGGATACAGTGGGTATCCGTAACGATCGCCGGCTCTCCAAAAACATCTCCCATGATCAGATTTGCGCTTTTTCTTCCTACTCCCGGCAGCTTCAGCAGTGATTTAAAGTCTGTCGGAATCTTTCCGTCATACTCATCCCGCAGAACTTTCATGCATTTGCTGATGTCTCTTGCCTTGCTTTTTCCAAGCCCGCACGGACGTATGATTTCTTCGATATCCGCCACATCCGCAGCGGCCAGAGATTCCACATCCGGATATTTCGCATATAAATCTTTGACTACCACATTGACTCTGGCATCTGTACACTGAGCTGCCAGTCTGACGCTTACCAAAAGTTTCCATGCTTCGTTATAATCTAAAGTACATCCCGCATCCGGGTATTCTTTTTTCAGTCTGGCAATCACTTCCAATGCCAATTCTTCTTTTGTCATAGTTCCCTCCATAATACAATTATTTTATTAACTGCGTTCCATAAATTCTCCTGCATCATCCAGGCCGAGTTTTCTTCCTCCGCTTGAACAACACCGTAAGAATCTCCTCGGAATCCGCTCTTTTCCGCCAATAAAAACAGTATAGCATTGCCCAAAATATAATTCAATCCATGCCATTGTCCCCGGATATCCGTTCCCTCAGGTATCCGCTATAGGCAAAAAAATAAGGCGGACACAGATCCGCCTTACAAAGATTATATTTTATTTTTGCTTTACGATTGAAACAACTGCCAGCACCGCATTGATCAGGCACCATCCTGCCCAGATATTCAGATCCGCGAAACTTCCTGCCATTGTAAAGCCTGTGACTGCTCCGATTCCAAAGATTACAATCAGAGCTATATTCAGACCCCTTCCACCTTTTCTTGCGCAGATAGAAACAATTCCTCCGGCAAGAAGCAGTACAGCGACGATGATACCGGCGCTTCCTCCAGATTCTCCATTCTCAGCCAGTGCATTTCCCACTCCGGCAGCACAAGACTGGAACGCGACAAATACAAACAGAATAATTGACAGAATCCCTGAAACGAGTTTCCAAGTTTTCATTTGTCTTTCTCCTTCCCTTTTTTCCTTATTATTGCAAAAAGAAGGCGTCCTGTGTTCCGCTGCCAGCGTACAATTTTCTTTTTGTATTTCAGGCCTGTCCCCAGATAATTCCTTCTATTATCAGCATACATGCCAGGCCGAAAAATATGATGCCGATAACCCATACCGCCGCAAATACCCAGCACAGCCGTCTGTTTTCTTTCCATTTTCCAAAAGATTTTTCTCTAAGACCCGCAAAATTTCCCAGATACAGGATGCTTGCCAGAAAAATCATAAGAGCAGAGACTCTCTCCAGCCACAGTCTCCCTCCGGAAAGCGGCACTCCATTGGAATCCATAATCTCCATTCTAAGGCATACAAAAACCAGGAACAGATATCCCAGCACAGCCAGCGCCATTTTCCATGGAACTTTTGATCGAAATCCCACAATACCGGATGCCCTCTGTCCTGTGTTTTCTAAAGGGGTTTCTTCGTTCTGATCTTTTTGGGGATCACAGATTTTCTCTAAGTCTTTTTCCAGTTCTCCTGCCGTCTGGTATCGTTCCTCAGGTTCCCAGCGGATACACCGGCTGATTACATCTCCTATGGCTCCTTCCGGCAGCTCTTCATCCGGATAGGATCCGGTTATCATCATATTCAGCGTGACTCCCAGTGCATAAAGATCTGATCTGGCATCGGACTGTCCAAAACCATACTGCTCCGGAGGCGCATACCGCTTCGTTCCCAAAAGCCGGGTATCTGTCTGTTTCTCTTCCGAATATACCCTCGCCGCATCAAAATCAATGAGATATACCGACCCTTCTGCGCTGATCATAAGATTGGACGGCTTGATATCTCTGTGGATCACCGGATTCTCCTGTTCATGAAGTCTTTTTAGTATCCTGCATACAGCCAAAGCGGTCTCCGCCGCTTCCCGGTCCTCCAGTCTTCCTTTCTGATCCAGGATCTTTTCCAGGCTGCTTCCATGAATATAAGCTTCGATTACAAAAATCTCATTCTCTCCTTCGATCAGATCATATATTTCCGGGATCCCCCGGATTTTTTCCTGTCTCAGCCTCTGGTAAACCGGCTCAACCTCTGCCTGTATTTCTTTTTTGATCAAAATATCGCCTGTCCTTACATCTTTTACCAGATGCACCTTTGGATTTCCTCCCATTTCTGTTAATTCTTCATAACAGGATAAACGATATTCCTCTTCCAGTCTCATATTTCTTTCCTCCGTTTTTCTGGCACGATTTATTATATCATGGTATGATAGGAAAAAAAATACGAGAGGATCTGCCTATGAACCGTCAGTCGACTGAAGAATTAAATGAAACTTTAAAATCAACTTCCTGCAGCAGTTTTTCCGATTACCTAAAACAGCTTCAGACAGCGCCCAGCCTGCAGGATTATTTTTCCATCTATATGGCGCAAAACGGAATTACCGCAGCCCAGATCATAAAAAACAGCGGGGTTTCCAAAAGCTATGCCCATGAAATCTTAAACGGAAGAAAAACTCACCCTTCCAGAGATCATCTCCTGGCTCTGTGTCTGGGCGCCCGCATGGATCTGAATACGACCCAGCATGCCCTGAGGATCGCGCAGCAGGGAGAACTCTACGCCAAAGTTCCAAGAGACGCAGCAATTATGATGCACATTAACCGCAAAGTATGGAACCTGATAGAAATCAATCTGTTTCTGGAAGATCACGGTCTGGAGACCATCGGAAAATCTTCGTCTTCAAAGAACGAATAAAAAACACCCTGCCAGGTTCCCCCGGCAGAGTGCCTTTCTTTCTCTTTCTTATCGTTTTTCAACGCCTAATTCTACTTTTTCTCCGTTAATGTTCCATTCTTTGGTAAATCCGGAAACTTCTCCTGCTTTTACCTCATCTGCCAGAACATCTCCTGCGATCTCAGTTTCGTTCTTCGCGATAGTATCCTGAGCCTTGTCACTTCCTTTGTAAGAAAGTGTGATGTGGTCTGTGACCTCGAATCCTGCTTCCTTACGCATGGACTGTACTTTGCTGACAACCTCACGGACAAATCCTTCTTCCAGAAGTTCCGGAGTCAGGTTAGTATCCAGAACAACAGTAACGCCATTGTCGGCTTCTGTTACATATCCTTCCTGTTTAACCATTTCGATCAGAAGATCTTCTTCTGCCAGTTCAACCGGAGTTCCATCTACGGTAAATTCCAGCACGCCTTTGGCATCCAGATCCGCTTTGGCAGCGTTGCCGTCAACATTTGCAAGGTAATTGCGGATTCCTCCTACCAGTTTTCCGTATTTCGGTCCTACCGTCTTAAGCTGCGGTTTAAAGTTGTAAGTTGTGAAAGATGATACGTCATCTGTAAACTCAATTTCTTTTACATTCAGCTCATCCAGGATGATTTCCTGATCATAGTCCGGCAGATCCCTGTCAGCTTTTACATACATCTTTCCGATTGGCTGACGGTTCTTGATCGCTGCGCTGTTTCTGCAGGCACGTCCGAGAACTACGATTTTCAATACCATATCCATGTCAGCTTCCAGCGTTTCATCTACCTGATCTGCCTGGTAAACAGGGAAATCACATAAATGAATGCTTTCAGGAGCGTCTTTATCTACACTTCTTACGATATTCTGATAAATTTCTTCTGTCATAAACGGAATCATCGGCGCTGCTGCCTTACATACTGTAACAAGTGCTGTATACAGTGTCATGTATGCATTGATCTTATCCTGCTCCATTCCTTTTGCCCAGAAACGGTCACGGCAGCGTCTTACATACCAGTTGCTCATATCATCTACAAAATCCTGAAGGGCTCTTGCTGCTTCCGGAATTTTATAAGCGCCAAGATCTTCGTCCACTGTTTTCACCATGGTGTTCATTTTGGATAATAACCATTTGTCCATAACAGAAAGCTTATCATATTCTAATGCATGTTTTGTCGGATCAAACTGATCGATTTCCGCATACAGTACGTAGAATGCATAAGTGTTCCATAAGGTTCCCATGAATTTACGCTGTCCTTCTGTTACCGCTTTGTCATGGAAACGATTTGGCAGCCATGGTGCGCTGTTGGTATAGAAATACCAGCGGATCGCATCTGCTCCGTGCTCTTCCAGAGCTTCAAACGGATCGACCGCATTTCCTTTGGACTTACTCATCTTCTGTCCATTTTCATCCTGCACATGTCCCAGAACGACAACATTCTTGTATGGTGCTTTGTTAAACAGCAGCGTGGAAATTGCCATCAGGGAATAGAACCATCCACGAGTCTGGTCTACTGCCTCTGAAATGAAATCTGCCGGGAAATTCTCCTCGAAGATTTCTTTGTTCTCGAATGGATAATGCCACTGAGCAAACGGCATGGATCCTGAGTCAAACCAGCAGTCAATAACTTCTTCCACTCGGTGCATTTCTTTGCCGCAGACCGGACACTTGATCGTCACATCATCAATGTACGGACGATGAAGTTCAATGTCATCCGGACAGTTGTCTGACATGCTCTTTAATTCTTCAATGGATCCGATGGAATGCTGATGTCCGCATTCACATTCCCAGATATTTAACGGAGTTCCCCAGTAACGGTTTCTGGAGATTCCCCAGTCCTGAACATTTTCCAGCCAGTCTCCAAAACGTCCTTTTCCAATGCTTTCCGGAATCCAGTTGACGGTATTGTTGTTGGCGATCAGCTGATCCTTTACTTCCGTCATCTTGATAAACCAGGATTCTCTTGCATAGTAGATCAGCGGAGTATCACATCTCCAGCAGTGAGGATAGCTGTGCTCGAATTTCGGAGCGTCATATAATAATCCTCTGGAATCCAGGTCTTTTAATACTTCCGGATCGGCCTTCTTAACAAACAGACCGGCAAACGGAGTCTCAGGAGACATATTTCCTTTTTCGTCTACCAGCTGTACAAACGGCATATCGTATTTGCGTCCGACTTTCGCATCGTCCTCACCAAATGCAGGCGCAATATGAACGATTCCGGTACCGTCTGTTAATGTTACATATCCGTCACATGTTACATAAAACGCTTTCTTATGCTGTTTTTCCGCTACTTTGGCAGCACATTCATAAAGAGGTTCATATTCTTTATATTCCAGTTCTTTTCCCTGGTAAGTTTCCAGCACTTCATAAGCCGGAGTTCCCGCTTCCTCGTCTGCCAGCTTTCCAAGAACCGTGTCCAGCAGAGCTTCTGCCATATAATATACATATCCGTCCGCTGCCTTTACCTTTGCGTAAGTCTCATCCGGATTGACACAAAGTCCGATGTTGGAAGGCAGTGTCCAAGGCGTTGTGGTCCATGCCAGGAAGTATGCATCCTCATCCTTTACCTTAAAACGGACAACCGCTGAACGTTCTTTAACATCTTTATATCCCTGAGCCACTTCCTGCGCAGAAAGCGGAGTTCCGCATCTTGGGCAGTAAGGAACGATCTTGAATCCTTTATAAAGAAGACCTTTGTCCCAGATCTGTTTTAATGCCCACCATACAGATTCGATAAAGTCGTTGTCATATGTTACATACGGATGATCCATATCTGCCCAGAATCCTACAATGTTGGAGAAATCCTCCCACATTCCTTTGTACTTCCAGACACTTTCCTTACATTTCTTAATAAACGGCTCCAGTCCGTAGTCTTCAATCTGATCTTTTCCATCCAGGCCTAAAAGTTTTTCCACTTCCAGTTCCACCGGAAGCCCATGGGTATCCCATCCGGCTTTTCGGGTTACTTTATGACCTTTCATTGTCTGATAACGCGGAATCATATCTTTGATGACACGGGTCAGCACATGTCCGATATGAGGTTTTCCATTTGCAGTTGGCGGTCCGTCATAAAAAGTATAAGTCGGATCGTCTTTCCTGTCTTCGATACTTTTTTCGAAAATCTTATTTTCTTTCCAGAACTTTACAGTTTCTTTCTCTCGATCTACAAAGTTAAGATCGGAAGACACTTTCTTGTACATGCTCGCTTCTCCTTCTTAATTAAAATATTCTAAATCTTCGTATTATGAAAAGTGCGGAACATTCTGATCCGGCATAAGATTTCCTGCCGGAACAAAGAAAAGGCGCTGTCCAAAATAGGACAACGCCGTTGCTTACAAACCACCTATTTCACATACATCATAATATGTTATCCCGTTAACGGAGGACGCCGGCACAGCCTACTCAGAATTTCAGCCTGCAGCTTAGGAGTGATCTTCCTCATATCCCTACTGATATCCGGCTCCCACCGTCCCGGACTCGCTCTTACGTTCCTGATATGCGTACTGTCTCCATCATCGCTTTTCTCATATGTAGTTATCTTACCACCGAATCCCTCTCTTCGTCAATAGAGGAATCCGGATCTATGATAAAAAAATGCTGCTTTTTGCATTTATTTTTACATACTTTTTACATTTTATTTGCCGCTGATTCTGTTCTCATGGACTGATTTGTGATAAAATAGGAAATAATTTATATCGATATTAGTAAATTTGGAGGGATGTTAGCAATGTTACGAATCGGATTATTAACAAGCGGCGGCGACTGCCAGGCTTTGAACGCAGCGATGCGCGGAGTCATCAAAGGGCTGAGCGCCAAAAGAGATGACCTGGAGATTTACGGCTTTCAGGATGGCTACAAAGGACTGATCTATGGGAACTTCCATCTTATGACCCCGAACGACTTTTCTGGAATCCTTACCCGCGGAGGTACGATCCTTGGCACATCCAGACAGCCTTTTAAGAAAATGAGAATTCCGGATGAAAATGGTCTCGATAAAGTAGAAGCCATGAAATCCACTTACCATAAACTGAAACTGGACTGTCTTGTTATTCTGGGCGGAAACGGCACACATAAATCTGCCAACATGCTCAGAGAAGAAGGTCTCAACGTTGTCACTCTTCCCAAGACCATTGACAATGACCTCTGGGGAACAGATATGACCTTTGGCTTCCAGAGCGCTGTAGACATTGCAACGGATACGATCGACAGAATCCATACAACGGCATCTTCTCACAGCCGTGTTTTCATCATTGAAGTCATGGGACATAAAGTAGGACATGTTACTCTCCATGCCGGAATCGCCGGCGGAGCGGATGTGATCCTGATTCCGGAAATTCCGTACGACATCAACGTAGTCACGGATGTAATCAAAAAACGTTCTGCGGCAGCAAAGACATTCACGATCCTCGCTGTGGCAGAAGGAGCTATTTCTAAAGAAGATGCAAAACTTAAGAAAAAACAGTACAAGGCAAAACTTGCTCAGAGAAAATATCCATCCATCGCTTATGAACTGGCGGCTGAGATTGAAGAAAAAATGGATAAAGAAGTACGTGTTACCGTTCCCGGCCATACTCAGAGAGGCGGATCTCCATGCGCATATGACCGCGTGATTGCCACACGGGTAGGCGCAGCCGCTTCAGAGCTGATCTTAAATAAGGAATACGGATACATGATCGGTATCGTTAATAATGAAACGGTGAAAGTTCCATTAAGCGAAGTTGCCGGAAAGCTGAAAATGGTGGATCCGAAATCCAGACTTGTCCAGGAAGCAAAAGCCATCGGCATCAGCTTTGGAGACAAATAAATCTTTCGCTGTACACAATAAAAGACTGTGATGTTCTCTCCCGGGAGAACCCACAGTCTTTTTTCTCTGTACTCTGTCAGATGCTATTTCTTATCAAATACTGCCAGTGCAGTCACCCCTATAATAATACATGCCATTCCAGCCACATCCATCATCTCAAACACCTGGCCCAGCACTGCTGCAGACAGAACAGACGCCGCCAGGGGCTCGACACACCCAAACAGGCTTCCCCGTACCGGTCCAAGCAGCGCCACTCCGTGGAGATAACATCCAAACGCAATGACTGTTCCGATCAGAATCACCCCTGCCATCATAAAGAATGTCATGGAATCCCACGCTCCCGGCACTTCCCAGACTCTCGTCACCGGAGCGGCAAGAATTCCTCCAATGAGCATTCCCCATCCTACCGTTTCCAGCGTTCCAAATTCTTTTAACAGTTTCTCCGGCTGAATATTATAAACCGCACAGGTAACGGCGGAGATCAGCCCCCAGAACAGGGCCTGTTCCGTAATGGCCAGATTTCCCGGACTTCCGTGGGTTGCCAGCAGAAAAACACCCGCAATTACCGCGGCCAGTACTGCGATTTCCAGCATTTTCGGCAGTCTCCTGTCCCGAATCAGACAAAACAGCATAATCAGAACCGGTCCTAAATACTGGAGGACCGTTGCCGTTCCCGGATTCGAATACTGCACCGCCAGGAAATAAGACATCTGACATGCCGCCATTCCAAAAATACAGAAAACAATCTGACGGACTGCCGAATCTTTTCTCTTCCAGACGTCAAAAATCCCGTTTTTTCTTTTTCCCCATGCCAAAGCCAGCATTAAAATTCCTGCGGCAAGAAGCCTTACTGTCACCAGCCAGACCGCAGTCAGCTGTCTCTCATCGAATAAATATTTTCCCATGACGCCGGACAGCCCCCAGCAGGTTCCCCCAATAACTGCGAAACACATTCCTTTTGTATTTTGACTCATACTGATTTCCTCTCTCTGTGTATTTCCAATCATCATATCACAGATTCCATGCTTCGTAAAATCATCTTTCAGATGACCAAATCCTGTAAAAATTTTTGCAAAAGATTCTATCTGCCCAAAATTTTATTTTCGGAGTAAAATAAGCTTATAAGGTGCGAAATGGTTAACGTGATTTTTGTCATTTCGGCCATCCCTGTTTTCGGGGAAATTTTCAAAAAGAAAAGGAGGAATATGAAAAATGGTAGGAATTATTCTTGCTACACATGGTGATTTCGCCAAGGGAATCCTTCAGTCAGGATCCATGATCTTCGGTGACCAGCCGAATGTTGCGGCTGTTACATTACAGCCGAGTGAAGGACCGGCGGATATCCGTGCCAAGATGGAAGAAGCCGTTGCTTCTTTTGACGACCCTGACCAGGTTCTGATCATGGTAGACTTATGGGGCGGAACACCATTCAACCAGGCCAACGGCCTGATCGACGGCCACGAGGACACATGGGCCATCGTTGCCGGACTGAACCTTCCGATGCTGATCGACGCTTACGCTTCCAGGATGACAATGGAAACGGCTCACGAGATCGCAGTCCAGATCTCCGGAAGCGGAAAAGACGGAGTGAAGATCTATCCGGAATCCTTAGAACCAAAGAAAGAGGAAGCAGCTCCTGTACAGGCAGCCGCTCCGCAGGGAGCGATCCCGGAAGGAACGGTACTGGGAGACGGACACATCAAGTTCGTGCTCGCCCGTATCGATTCCAGACTGCTCCATGGACAGGTCGCTACCGCATGGACCAAGACGACACAGCCGAACCGTATCATCGTTGTATCTGACGCGGTATCCCATGATGACCTTCGTAAGAAGCTGATCATCGAGGCAGCGCCTCCGGGAGTCCACGCAAACGTTGTTCCGATCGACAAGATGATCCAGGTATCCAAAGACCCTCGTTTCGGTGAGACCAAAGCGCTCCTGCTGTTCGAGACTCCGCAGGATGCCCTGCGCGCCATCGAAGGCGGAGTGGATATCAAAGAGCTGAACGTCGGATCCATGGCACATTCCGTAGGAAAAGTAGCCGTGAACAAAGTGCTCTCTCTCGGAAAAGAAGATGTAGAGACATTTGAGAAGCTCAAGGCAAAAGGCATCAAGTTCGATGTCCGCAAAGTACCGAGCGATTCCAGAGAGAACATGGACGACATCATCAACAAAGCGAAAGCCGAGCTGTCATAGCGCGGCGGACGATCGATAGAATTGCAGAGGAGGAATTATAATGTCTTTTATTTCAGTGATATTAATAGTTGTAGTTGCCTTCCTGGCTGGAATGGAAGGAATCCTGGATGAATTCCAATTCCATCAGCCGCTGGTAGCTTGTACCCTGATCGGATTAGTATCCGGACAGCTCGTACCTTGTGTCATCTTAGGAGGAACTCTCCAGATGATCGCCTTAGGATGGGCGAACATCGGAGCGGCTGTAGCGCCTGATGCCGCACTGGCATCCATAGCGTCCGCGATCATCCTTGTGATGGGCGGACAGGGAGAAGCCGGAGTCGACACAGCGATCGCGGTAGCGATCCCGCTGGCAGTAGCCGGACTGTTCCTTACGATGGTAGTACGTACCCTTTCCGTAGCATGTGTCCACAGGATGGACGCAGCGGCAGCCAAAGGAAGCTTTGGAGGCGTAGAAGCATGGCATATCATCGCGATCTGCATGCAGGGACTGCGTATCGCGATCCCGGCAGCGGCACTGCTTGCGATCCCGACATCCACAGTCCAGGGATTCTTAGAGTCCATGCCGGCATGGCTGACTGATGGAATGAGCATCGGCGGAGGAATGGTCGTAGCCGTAGGATACGCAATGGTCATCAACATGATGGCGACCAGAGAAGTATGGCCGTTCTTCGCGATCGGATTCTGCCTGGCAGCGATCTCAGACCTGACACTGATCGCCCTTGGAGCGATCGGACTGTCCATGGCGCTGATCTATCTGACCCTGTCAGAGAGCGGCGGATCATCCAGTGGAGGAGGAAGCAATACAGGCGATCCATTGGGTGACATTCTGAACGATTATTGATTCTAAGGGAGGTAAGAAGAAATGGCAGAAAAAGTTACATTAAGTAAAAAAGATCGATTATCCGTGGCATGGCGTTCTACTTTCCTTCAGGGATCCTGGAACTACGAGCGTATGCAGAACGGAGGCTGGGTATTCGCGCTGATCCCGGCGATCAAGAAGTTATATACAAACAAAGAAGACCAGATCGCGGCATTAAAGAGACATCTGGAATTCTTCAACACACATCCATATGTAGCGTCACCGGTCATCGGAGTTACCCTGGCGCTGGAAGAAGATAAAGCCAACGGAGCGCCGGTAGATGACGCGGCGATCCAGGGTGTCAAAGTCGGAATGATGGGACCGTTAGCCGGAGTCGGAGATCCGGTATTCTGGTATACGGTACGACCGATCCTGGGAGCGCTGGGAGCATCCCTGGCAATGGGAGGAAGCATCCTCGGACCGATCCTGTTCTTCGTATTGTGGAACGTGATCCGCTGGGCATTCATGTGGTATACACAGGAATTTGGATACAGAGTAGGAACCAAGATCACAGAAGACCTTTCCGGAGGACTTCTGCAGAAGGTAACAAAAGGAGCGTCTATCCTTGGTATGTTCGTCCTTGGAGCGTTGATCGAGCGGTGGGTAAGCATCAACTTTACGCCGGTAGTATCAACCGTACAGCTGAGTGATGGAGCATACATCGACTGGAACAGTCTCCCATCCGGAGCAGAAGGAATCCAGACAGCATTACAGCAGTACGCATCCGGACTGTCACTGACACCGGAGAAAGTAACGACCCTGCAGGATAACTTAAATTCCCTGATCCCGGGATTCGTGCCATTGCTGCTGACGCTGCTGTGCATGTGGCTGTTAAAGAAGAACGTATCCCCGATCGTTATCATCATCGCCCTGTTCATCGTAGGTATCGCAGGACATGTAGTGGGATTATTATAAGAAAAAAATCTACATATGATTTTCAGAAAAGGCCCGGATTTTCCGGGTCTTTTTTGCCGGAGAAATAAAGAAAAATCTTTTTCATTCATAGTACCGCGGGCTGGACGGTCTTTCCCTAATAAGGTATAATAAAAAAGATAAAATTTTACAGAAAGAAAAGTAGAAGGAAAAAGGCTCAATCAATGAACACAAAAGTCGATCATGGAATAAAAGCGACTACTTAACCGGTTCTCTACAGCTATTGAAAGATCATGGTCGCAGACAAGCC
>ERZ1090866.282-NODE-282-length-19432-cov-34.371626_pt1 | contig 19432 bp, 24 predicted proteins | sample MGYA00478477_ERZ1090866 | MGnify/ENA primary metagenome ERZ1090866 (study PRJEB33644, sample SAMEA5815737) | chicken gut metagenome | biome: Chicken; feature: Gastrointestinal Tract; material: Caecum | place: Ireland | collected 2019-01-01 | study: A study of the... | reverse complement strand
CACTCTCTTCATGATACGTTTCTGGTGTCATTAAAGGTTCTTCTTCACTACCATTAAGCTTTGTTAAATATAATTTGATATTACTACCATCAATGGTTGATTCTCCTACTTCTTTGGCACTTATTTCATAGTTGATATTTACATTTCCTACAATGGTACTGGAAATATTAAAATCAAAATATTCTCCATTCTTTAATTGAACCGTACCTGTTTTATCCGTAGTCGGTAGTGCTCCATCTATTTTTATGACATTATCCGTTTCCGTATAACTCATCACGATTTGACCCGTTGTAATCGTATTTACTTTACTTCCCGTTTTACTATAAGAAAAAGCAGCATAACTTACTCCTACAATGGTTATAACTAGTAATAGAATTAATCCTATTAGTACAATCTTTTCTTTCTTTTTCATTTTTCTTTCACTCCTTTTCTCTTATTCTTCCCCTATTTTTTATTTTTTGCCCCAACACATAGAATCATTTTATAAAGGGAAAAAGAACAGGATCACGACATCCCATTCTTATTTTGACACGTGAAAAAAGCCTTATTCTATAAGGTAATTCTAAAATGCCCCCCCCCCATTTAACATATAGTTAACTATATTTTCTCTCATTTTTTGATCAACTTCTTCCCTATTCTTCTTAACTTAATCTTATCACAAGTTTCCCTCTTACAACAAGAAAAATTTCAAAAAAAGAAAAGAAGGAAAAGACTTCTTTCTTATTGCAAGCTTAATATTTCTTCTTTACTAAGACCGACGATATCCATAATTGTTTTAAGGTCAAAGTTCTTTTTAAGCATAGAACGAACAATTTCTCTTTCTTTGTGTTTTTCGCCTTTTTTTATGCCGATACTCTCTCCTTCAAGTCTTGCTGAATTCTCTAGCTTTTTCTGTACTACTTCGGCATCATAAACGGCATTGAACTCATCGTTATATTCTAGTTTCTCTAATTCGTCCACAATCTCTCCTCCTTCCTTCCAATCTTTTACAATCGCTCTTGCCTCTATATAACTTTGTGCGGTAAATAAAGAAAACCCTGCTTCCACTTTGTTACTTCCATTATATACCATCCCTTTATATTTTCCTAGATAAATTTCAAAACTTTCCATTCCTTCTATTATCTTCTTATATTTTGTACTATGAAAGTTATAATGGTCAACACCTTCCATCTTGTTCTCTTCGCAAGTCCAATTATTCATATTAATTAAGGTTACTTGTCTTTCCTTTTCATAGTTTTCTCCCTTTTCATAAATGGAACTTGCTACACGACATAAGTAAGCAAAGTTCTTTCGTTTGATATATGTATTATGAGTAGAATTTAATTCAATAATAATTATATGATCTTCCTTCTTTAATAAAATATCCAAACGAAAATCTTTCTTATGATTTCCCATATTTAGTTCTTGGTCATAAAACTCATAATCCATCAAAGAATAACCTGTCTCGTTCTCTATTAAATCTGAAAAAAACTTTAAGTGTGAAGTTTCTTTCAAGAAATATTTAAAGGTACTATCATAAAGTAATGAATAAAACTTGGTCATTTATAATCCTCCTTTCGCTATCAAGATAACAGATAAGAAAAAGGGAATGCAAATGACCAATTTTTTAAATTGAAGAAAAAAAGAAGAGGAATATTTTATTTTCCTCTAGAGCAATTTTGAATTTTCCCCTACCTTTTCTTTCCCAATTTTGAAAATTCCTACTTTTTTAATTTTTTTCATTTTTTTTCGATAGATAAGATAAGCAATAGTTCCTAACACTACAGCTAAACCAATGGTTAGTCCAATTGCAATCATGCTTTTTGTTGTACAGGTTTTAAAACATAAACATTGCTATTTTTCCATCTCCTGTTAATTGTGCCCATGTAATATTAATATCTGACCTTAAAACTGTGAAAGTAGTAATTAAAAAAACGACCAGCCTTAATAGCTAGTTCTTATTATGCCATTTAAACTTGCCGTTTTCAAACTCTTTTCACCATCTTTTATTCATACCAACACTATCTCTTTTCGTCTATAACTACCTTTCTTCTTCTTTTAATAATTTTACTACTGCACGATGTTCAAAATTCAATGCTTTTACTACTTGATTTAATTCTTCTATATTCATAGATCGAATTAATTCGATATAGTTTAAAATTGGTCTTTGATATTCAATAATATCATCGACAAAGTAATCTAAAAAGTTATCGGCATAATCACTTCGAACAATTTCTGAAGAAATCCATACTTTTTTAATTCTTTCTAAATCTTCTTCTTCCACTTTTAAATTTTTAAGATATTGATCAAGCTCTTTGATTAGTTGTTTGGCTACCATATCACTAGAGCATTCTGAACTAATAATAAGTGCTACTGAGTTCGATACTCTTTTAAAATAGTAACCTATTCCACTCGTTAATTGTCTCCTTTTTAATTCTTCGCTAAACGTTGAAGTTGATCCAAAGGCTATTGCTGTAATCATATTAAGATAAAGATCAAGTTTTAAATTACTTTCGATCGGGAAATGATCTCGCTCCATTTTATATCCAATTTCTACCTTTGGAACTTTTACATCTCCATATAATATATCAAGCTTCTTTTTTACTTCTACTGGTTCTTTATATTTTTTCTCTTTGATCGCAATATCTTTTACTCTTATTTTTTCCATTTTATCTTCTAAGGCCATCATGACTTCTTTTTCATCAAAATTACCAGTCATGACAAAAAACATATTTTTGGGCTGGTAATAGGTCTGATAGCAATGATAAAGGTTTTCTTTGGTAATTTTACTAACGGACTCTTCCGTTCCTACTACAGGATAATAAAGTGGTATCTTTTGATACATATTGGCAAAAAGACGACGAGAGGCTTGATAGTTACAATCATCTTCGTACATTCTGATTTCTTGTTTAATAATTTCTCGTTCTTTCTCTACATTCTCATCTGTAAAATAAGGGTGGAAGAGAAAATCAAATAAATAAGAAATATTTTCTTTTAGGTCTTTTGTCCCTGCTACGACAAAACAAGTGGCACGATAATTCGTGTATGCATTCGCATAACAACCACTCTCTGAAAAAAAGGTAAATGGATCCATTCCGTTTTCTTGGGCAAAGGCTTTATGTTCTAAGAAATGGGCTATCCCTGCTGGCATCGTTACTTGCTTTTTCGCAAATTCATCAAAAAAAGAAAGATTTAAAGCTCCAAAATGAGTACCCAATGTCATGTAATATTTATTCTTTGTTTTCTCTTTTTTATTTGGGACGAGTAAAACCTTTAAACCATTTTCCAATGTTTTGGTATATGCTTTTAATTCTAAGCCAATAATTTCTTGTTCTCTCATTCCTCTTCTCCTTCTAAAAAATAAGTTGTATGAAAGGAAATTTTCTCTCCTACCTTCATGATTTCTTCTTTGGTTATTTTTTTAATTTTCTTTTTTCTTGTTTCTAAATCATCTCCCTCTGTTAATTCCTTCATGTAATAAGTATCGATAATTTGAAAAGTACTTTCTTCTATTTCATCAATGGCCGATAAATAATATTCTTTGGCATGTTCTAATAATTTATCTTCAAACTTTCCTTCTTTTAGTCTTTTTAGTTGTTTTTTAATAATCTGAACGCACTGTTCTTCTTTTTCTTTATCAATTCCAGCACTAATTAAAATTAGATGATCAAAACGATTGACGGTACTACTAATGTAGTAAGCTAGGGAATGTTTTTCTCTTACTTCGGTAAAAAGAAGAGAATCCATCCCCGCTCCTAACATGATATTATAAAGGGTAAGAGCATAGTCGGTTTTCTTTTCTTCAGGATCATCAATGGTTAAAGCAATGGCACAGCAAGTTTGACTGCCACTTGTTTTTTCTCTTACGACTTTTCTTCTTAGTCTAGGTACAATTCTAGGGGCGAAGAGGTTTTGCCTTTTAGCTTTAAAAGTAGTAATCGGAAAAGCCTCTTTAATTAACGTTAAGCCCTCTTCTTCTTCAATGTTTCCTAATAAAAAGATATCAACAATACTATGATCGATCATTTCTTTATAATATTGATATAAGTTTTCTTTCGTTACTTTTTCTAATTCTTCTAAATACCCTACCGATCGAATCGCAAAGGTTCCTTTCGGATCAACATTTTCTAATAACCGAATCAAAGCATACCGAGACTTTTCTTCTTCTAATGATTCTAAGTTGGTTTTATATTCTTGATATAATGGTAAAAAATCTTCTTCATAGAAAGCTTCTTTTTCTACTTTTGGATCGAATAAAACATCATGAAATAAGGTGAGACTTTTTTGTAAATTTCCTTTTTCACTATATTTATCATCTAATACTTTCAATGTATAAACAGAACATAAATACGTTCCGATTCTTCTTAAAGAGGCATTAATCGAAGCGCCATAACAGTCTTGACAAGCTTTACTCAGTTCTACTTTCGTTCTATATTTATTACAAGATAATACTAAGAGGCGATTCAAAAGATTATGCTTCGTAATATTTTCTTTCGTCATTGGTAGTCGAAAGAAAACCCGAATGGTGGTTGTTTTAAATGAGGTTGATTGAATGAAATGAATATTATAAGAACCAAGCTCTTTTTTACAATATTCCATATTCTCACCTTCCTTCCTATTTTTTATTCTGTGATAAAGCTATCTAAAGCAAGCGTTATCATATCATTTAAGGAAGTTTCTCTTTCTTCCCTTGAAAAGCTTATTTTCTCAAAGAGAGAATCTACCACGGTAATCAAACAAGCTGCTTTTTTCTTTAAATGGTGCGCGATGCAAAATAAAATGGCCGATTCCATTTCAGAAGCTAAAGTATCTAAATCTTCCGGATAATTTTTTTGATACGTTTTCAGATCGACATAGCCATCAAAGATATCACTCGTTAAGATAGTTCCTTCTTTTAAATTGATCTTCTTTGCTTTCGCTTTTTTTCTTATTTTTTCATTTAATGCTTGAGAAGAAGAAAATAAGTGATTAGAGTCATCAAAGAATAACTTCGGATAACTCGATAAAGTATAAGAGGCTTGGGCTAGAATCAAATCTCCAACTTTGATCTCTTCTTTATTACTACCTGCTGTCCCGATTCGAATGATCTCTTCTACCTCATAAAAATGATAAAGTTCATAAGCATATATCCCAATACTTGGTCCTCCCATACCCGAAGCAAAGACGGTAATTCGCTCTCCTTTATAGTATCCGGTATAACCTAGCATATTTCTGGTTGTATTAATACATTTGGCCTCTTCTAAGAAATGCTCCGCAATATATTTGGCTCTTAGAGGATCTCCTGGCATCAATACTTTTTTCGCTACATCTTCTTTTTTACTTTCGATATGTGCTGTCATAATTCATCTCCTAATTCTATTATAACAGATCTTTTTAAGAGAAGCTATCAACTTTACAGAAAGAAAACAAGATTTTTTTCTTGTTTTAAAAACTAGGATATAATCCATGAATTTTTTCAACATCAACATCACTGATCGGATTCAATTTCCAACGTTTATCGTCTTTGGTTAAAGAAAAGTTAATCGTATAATGAGCTTTATCGGTTACTGCTTTTAACTGTTTTATTTTATATTCCTCTTTCTTTTTGGCACTACTTTTCTTTTCATCTTCTTGAAACTCTTCTTCATATTCTTTTATATAGTCATTCGCTTTCTCTAAAGCATTTGCATAATCAAATACTTCTATTTCCACTTCTACGGTCGCCTGATCGCCATCTGTCTGTTCATTTTTAATTTTATAAGTTAAGTTTTGATATTGTTTCTGCATTAAATTTTTATACTCTTCTTTTCCTTCTTCACTATAATTCGACTCTTCTATGGTCTTATCTAAATCTTTTACTACTTCTTGATCCATCATCTGATATTTTCCTAAAAATTCTTCTACCCTCCTACTTGGAGTATTCATCATATCACTACAGCCTGTTAAAATCATTAAGAAAAGGCAAAGAGCAAGAAAAAAGACACTTTTCTTTCCTTTCATATTTTTTCCTCCTTTGTTGTTAGGTTGGAATCTTTTTCTTTGTTTTATACCTGTTATGTTAAAAATTGATTTCTTTTTTTGGAAGCCAGCTTTAAGATTTTAATCATTTCTTCTTGTTTCTTTGAAAAATTTTTAAAAGTACTTTGATAGATCTTTTCAAATTTTTCTTCAAAAGAAAGATCTTTTTCTTCATAAAATTCGGCATAGAGATAATTTAATTTCGCTTCTTCTTTGTTTCTTTTTATTTTAAGAAGTTCTTTTAATAGATAATTTCGATTTTTTTGCTCTTTTCGAGTCAAAAAAGGAGGACTTTCTTTTCGTTTTACTTTCTTATATTCGATCGTTGTTGTTTCTAATTCTAAAACAAATTCTAAGACCTCTTCTTCCTCTTCTAGTAATAAGTGACTTCTATATAAGGTTTGTCCTTTTTCATTACATTCAAAGGCAAGAACGGTTTCTTTATCCCCTATTAAGAAAGCATAGGGAATTTTCCCTAGCTCTCCTTCGCAGTAGCTTTCCGTTTTATTTTTTATTTTTTCTAAGAAAGAAGAGGAAAAGAAAATGGTATTTTTCATGAATTCTTTCATTGTTTCTTTCGTAACTCGAAAAAGAGGTATCCTTTTGATGTGTTCTAATTCATCTTTTGGATCCCATTCAAAAAATTCAATATTCTTTTTTTCTTCAAACCAATTTAATAAAATATCATATACGTAAATCATATTATTTTCCTTTCTTGTAAAGCGCCAATATTAAAAGAAAAATCCCTACAAAAAGACAATAGGTTGGTCCATGGGTCAAGAGATAACTGATATACTCTTCGAGGGAATATCCAAAAGTAAAAAGATTGGTATAAACGATAAAATAGAATAATCCTATCACTAAAAAGAGAAAGCCTCCTAAATAAAGAAAGAATTGTTTCAAATAAGTCACCTGTTATACTTTATTCCAATCTACTTTTATTATACAAACTATTCGGAATTTTATTCAAAAGAAAAAAGTCTATTCTTTAGACGACTTCTTCTTCGATTTGATTAGAGAACTCTGCTTTATTGATCGAGTCAAATTTTTTACTGATTTTCTCGGTCGTAATGGAAACATTTTCAACGTCTTTATTCACCGCTTGAATACTGCGGGAAAGTTTATCCCACCGTTCTTTGTATCGAGAAAATTCTAAACCTAATTTGTTTAATTCCTCATGAATAATGGAAGCATATTTATCGCGTTCCATATTTTTAATGATCATTTGAATAACGGTTAAGGTCGAAAGAAGGGTGGTTGGAGAAGCGATAAAAACTCGTCTTTTATAAGCATAATCAATTAAATCTTGATGATAAGCATTCATTTCTGCAAAGATGGCTTCCGCTGGTAAAAACATAATCGCTTGGTTACTGGTAACCCCTTCAATTATATATTTATCGGCAATCGCATCAATATGTTTCTTAACATCTTGTTTAAACATCTTCTCGGCCACATCTCGTTCTTGTTTTGACAAACTGCGATCCACCATTTTTTGATAATGCTCTAAGGGGAATTTGGAATCAATTACAATGGTTCCTAAAGGTTCCGGCGCGAACAAAACACTATCGGCAATGGTTTTATTCGGCAGAGTATATTGAAGACGATAGATCGTATCATTCTTTTCCCCAAAGACATTCGCTAAAATATGTTTTAAATTCACTTCTCCATAGATTCCTCTACTCTTTTTATCCGTTAAAACATTTTGAAGCGAAATAATATCACTCGATAAATGATCAATCTTTTTTTGGGCTTCATCGATCTTACTTAAGCGTTCAATGACAGAAGTAAATGTTTTATTGGTCTTTTCAAAATTTTGATCAAGCCTTGTATTTACTTGTTCATTGATTGCCAAAAGACGACGCTCTACTTGTTCATTTAATTTGGTAAAATCAGTCTGTAATTCTTTTTGTAACCCTTCTTTAAAACTATTTAATTCTTTCACGATCGTTACTTCTAAATTTCCTAATCGCTCCGTAATTCTAGCTTCATTGATATTTTTCATCAATGAAAAAATTAAAAGTATAATAATAAGTATTAATAACGCAATAATAATATAATCCATAACTTCCTCCTATCTTTCCTTTCTTATTTTATCATGTTTTTATATTTTAAGAAAGCTTCATAGCCACCTTCTAGATCAATAACCTGATACCCTTTCTTTTCTAAAAAAGCAACTAATCTAGAACTCTGGAATCCATTCTCACAAAATAGATAGTAGACTTCTTCTTTTAATAAATAATTTTCGGGTGTCTCTTTCAATAAGCGATAAGGAATATTTTTCGCTCCTTGAATGGTTCCTCTTTCGTATTGATAATGTTCTCGAATATCGATGAAAAAAAGAGATCCTTTTTCTTTTTTCAAAAGAAACTCTCTCATAGAAATACTTTTCATAACTCACCTCTATGGTATGTTATGCTCATTTTTTAATTTTTCCCCGGCATAAGAGAAAAAATAGCTTTTTTATGATTCAAAAGCTATTCTACTGTCTTCCTTCTACTCTTAATCGTGCAGCCCATTGTTGTCCTCCAATATCGCCATCAATATCCGTCGTAATCCATATTTTTAAGGTGTAATTAATTTTTCCACCTGCTGCTAAGGTTCCACTATCCAAAAGATCATTGGTAAGAGCGGTTAGTGAAGTGGCATTTATGGTACCCGTACTACTTCCTGTTTTTGCCAAACTATATTTAAGAAAACGATCTTCGAGTCTTGTACCAGATACAGAAACCGGATCCAAATAGAGTTCATAATTGGCAGGAACCGTGCCTGTATTTTCTAAAGTGAACGTATTGGCGATATTATTATCACTAGCAGCTGCAACATCAGTCATCGGATAATAATTCGAAAGAGTCAAAATATTACTTTCTTCTAAAGTCAACTGCAAATTTCCTGCTACAATCACATTTTCTTTTTCTCCTGCTCCCATAAATTGAAAGACTGCATAAGAAATTCCAATCACAACCGCAATCAAAACAAAAATTGTTATTAAATAAGTTATTTTTTTCTTTTTTTCTTTTCCCATCTTTATCACCAAGCTTACTCTAGTAAAAGTATAACATAATTTTTTTCTTCCAACAACTTTATTTTAGGGTAAATCTGTTTTTTTCACAATACTTGCTTCTTTCCCATTGACATAAAGCGCCATAGTATTGACATCATAGTTGTCAAACACCGAATAACTAATGGTATATAAAACTTCTTCTTTAAGAATTCCATTCGCATCAAATAAAGCATCATTAAAGTTAAGAATCATTAAATCATCTTCTTGCTCTTGATTTAATAAAACGGTATTCTCATTTATTAGACTACTTAGATTCGGCTCGTAAATATAACTTGTTGTTAATTCTTCGATAATAATACTAATTTTATCTCTGGCATCATTTAAGTATTTGGTTACCGGAACATAAAAAGAACTATCATCAATGGTTTCGGTATAATAGATCACGACTTTATTAATGTCTTTGGTAGTTGTTAAGTCATACCTTTTATTAATTCCTATTTTTCTTGTTAAAACAGGGTCAAGCATCTTATTTGATTGAGGCAATTTCGTTAACGTTTCTCCCTCTACTTTGATCGTGACTCCATCGACTCCTTTTAGCCCAGTCAAACTGTAGACAATCGCTTCGATCATTTTTTCTTCTTTGTCTTTTTCTATTTGAAGAAACTCTTTTGAAAAATCAAGAACAGCGATCGAATCGGTAACCGTTACCTGATTTACTTTGGTCTTCTCTGGAATGATGGCCTTTAGGGCATTTGGAAATTTTGAATCTTTGGCTATCGTTAAATTACGAAGCATCGTTTTAATATTTTCTTCTAAAGTTTTTCCATCTAATAAGATCTTTGTTTTCACCAGATAATTATTTTCATTTAATAAGTAGATCGAATGATTCCCAAGACTCGTAATATATTCTAATTCTAGATTCGTAGGAAGCATCTTTTCTTGTTCAGTGGAAAGAGGAATCAAATAAATGGTCATAATAATAAATAAACTCATCGTTGTAATCAACATTTTTCGAATGGCTTTTTTCTTTAACAATCTTTTTCACCTATTCCATGATATGAAAAAAAGCACTGATTCAGTACTTTTTAAAGATGAATTTCTTGTAATTTTAATAATTCTATGACAGCACTTGCTCGTCCTTTTACACCAAGCTTCTGCATCACATTTGAAATATGATTTCGTACAGTCTTTTCACTAATATGTAAGATTTGTGCAATTTCTTTGGTACTTCTACTCATCACGAGTAGATCAAATACTTCTTTTTCTCGTGGTGTCAAAATTCCTTTATGCATGTTCTTTTTCCCCTTTCCCTTTGCTAGTATCATTCCATAGTATCTTATGAGAAAGGTTTTTTTTGTTGTAGGATAAAGTCCTATTTTAAGTTTCAAATTTTACCGTGATGGTTTGTTTTTGATCAAATTCTTTTTGTATGGTGCGCATGATATTATTTGCTAAAGCCGTATCATGATTTTTCGCCACGGCGACTACTTTAATTTGATTGTTATCGACTTTAATGAAGCTGTCTAATTTATAATTGTCTTTGACAATCTTTTCTAATTTTTCTTCCATACCTTCTACTTCACTTAAGTATTTTAATTGTTCATAAGCATTGTTTTTTTCTTCGATCGTTGCATTTTCATCGGTCATAGTCGCTTGTAGTTTGGTCTTCGTCGCATCTCTTTCTTCTTCTAAGCTAACCCGAAGAGCGGTTAGATTGTTACTTTCTTGAATGGTAACTTCTTCTTCACTCGAATTTTCTTTTTGCTCTTCTACGTCTGTATTATCCGCTGCTTTTTGAGCAACCAATAAATCGTTTGGCATCGTAATGTAATAGACGCTTAAAACTAAAATTAAGCTGAAAAGTGTTAAGAACCACAAATTTTGTTTCTTTATCATACGTTTCCTCCCTTTAACTACTATAACTGTATGAAAAAGAGTTTTTTTTATTCCCGATTTCTTTGTTCCAATAAATATTGGCAGGCTTTTATAACGCCAAGTTTTCCGTAGGAATAAGTAAGGGAGCCTTGTTGATAAGCGATATATGGTTCTCTTAGGGGGCCATCACAGGAAAGTTCGATCGAAGATCCTTGAATAAAACTACCACTAGCCATAATCACTTGATCAACATAACCAGGCATCGCATCGGGAATCGGAAGAGAAAAGGAATCAATGGGAGAATTTTTTTGAATTCCTTGACAGTATAAAATTAAATCTTCTCGGTTGTGAAAAATAATGTTTTGGACAATATCGACTCGTTCTTCTTGATATTTTGGTTCTACTTCGTAGCCCAATTCTTCCAAAAGGCAAGCGGTAAAGATCGCTGTTTTTAGGGCACTAGCGACGACACTCGGTGCTAAGAAAAGGCCTTGCAAAATTTGTTTATTCATTCCTAAGCTCGGTCCTACTTCTTTTCCTTCTCCCGGCAAGGTAAGGCGTTCTGCGGCAAGAGAAACCAAATCTTTGCGTCCAGCAATATAGGCACCATTGGGCGCAATGCCTCCGCCTAAGTTTTTGATAAGGGAACCTACGACTAAATCCGCTCCTACTTCACATGGTTCCTTTTCACATACAAATTCGCAGTAACAATTATCGACCATAATAATTACCTTTTTATCGATCGAACGAATTTCTCGGATCACTTTTTCTACTTGAGCAATGGATAAGCTCTTTCTGGTAGAGTAACCTTTTGAGCGTTGTATTTCAATGACTTTAACGTTATGTTCGGTCAAAAAAGATTTTATTTTTTCAACATCAAATTCATTATCGATCAAGTCTATTTGATGATACTCTACGCCAAACGCTTTTAAGGAAGAAGGGTTTTCTTTGATTCCAATTACTTCATCTAGAGTATCGTAAGGTTTTCCACTAATGCTTAAAAGAAGATCTCCTGGACGAAGAAGCGCAAAAAGGGCTACTGTTAAAGCATGACTTCCTGAAATAAATTGGCTCCTTACCAAAGCATCTTCCGCTCCTAATACTTTTGCATAGACTTCTTCGATTTTATCTCTTCCTTCATCTTGATAGCCATAACCAGTCGTTCCTATAAAATCTGTTGTCGCAATCCCAACTTCTTGAAAAGCCGAAAGGACTTTTTCACTTTGTTTTTCTTCTAGTTGTTCGATCTTTTTTAAAAAGGGCGCAATTTTCTCTTCTATTTTTTTCCTAATCTCTTGCTTCATCGTCTTACCCCTCCATCCACTCTTATGATCGTATCGGTAATATAACTTGCTCCGTCACTTGCAAGGAAATAAGCTACGGAAGCGATTTCTTCTGGTTTGGCAAAATGGCCTAGTAAAATCTTTTCTTCTTCTTTCGCTTGAAAAGTTTCTCCTAAGTCTTTATTCATTTCCGTATCTACCCAGCCTGATGCAATGGCATTCACCCTAATATGGGGAGCAAAATATTGGGCAAGATTATGTGTAAGTGAAATGAGAGCAGCTTTCGAAGCATCATAGTCAAGGCCTTCTATATAAGGAGTATCTATTCCATTGGTAGAACTGATATTAATGATGCAACCTCTTTTTTTCTCTAACATCTTCTTACCTATTTCTTTGGAAAGAAGAAAGGGACCAATCAAATTCACTTCTAAAATCTTCTCAAAATTTTCTTTGGCTTTATCCTCAAAAATAGTATCCAAGGCAATCCCAGCATTATTGATTAAAACATCGATATCTCCTAATTGTTCACAAAGATGGTTTATCTCTTCTTCCTGACTTAAATCAAGCGGAAAAAAGGAAACCTCTTTCTGATACTTTTCTTCGATCTCTTTGGCCGTTTCTTCTGCTCTTTCTAATTTCGTATAATAAGTAAAAATAATATTATATCCATGTTTGGCATATTCTAAAGCAATCGCTTTTCCAATCCCCCGATCGCCTCCGGTGATGAAAACAGTTTTTTTCATTTTTCTTTTCTCCTTTTCCTTTATCTTACTATAACTTCTTTTCTTTGAAAAGAAAAAAAGCTCTTTTTTAAGAGCCTAACGAAAATCAAATTTAAAATCTTCGTTTCGATAAAATTGTTCTTCTAAATATTTTGAAAAAACTTGAAAACCACGATAAAATTTCAATTCATCATTTTCTACATATAATTCAATTCCAGAAGAATAGTCATTAATTCCTCTTAAATTTAAGAAACAATTATAATCGCACATTTCTTCCGTAAAATACATGCTTTCTAACTCTTGCTGATAATATTCTTTCATCGTCTGTTCAAAACTAGAAGCCGCTTCCGCAGCAGTTTTGCCAAACCGTTGGTATAGCTCTCCCATTGTTAGAAGTTTTCCTGTTTCTTTTTCAAAGGTGTAAGTTTCAAAAGTTGGATAAGCATAACCCGTTGTCGGATCAATTCGATTCGTAATAGCGACAAGGGATAGATATTTTTCTCCATCACTATATTGATAAGTAAATTGCATATTTCCCGTACGAATTGCTTGGTTATAACGATTTTTTAAGTCACTATTGGTGGCTTCCGCATCGGAAGAATCAATTTCAACTTCGGGAAGAAGAGAAGTTATTTCGGAATTTGGATAAGTATAACTAGCTGCTTGCCGGACAAGACCATCCGCAGGAGCGGTAGTATCCGTAGTATCCGTACGATAAGTTGGTTGCCGATTGGTCATGATTAACGCAATAATAAAACCGATAATTAAAGCAATCCCCAATATAAGGAAAACCAAACGCATAATTTTAACTCTTTTTTCTTCGCTCATGATGCCCTCCTTTATTCTTCAGGAATATCCCATTCCCCTTCTTTGATTAATGCTTCACGTGCCAATTGGGCTTTGGCAATTTCAATTAAACGAACTTTTCTTGTACTCGTATCAATGGTAAATTCATAAGTATATAATTCTTCTGATACAAATCTTCCTTTATAAACTTTATTTTCATAGGTATCATCATCGCTTAAGTATAATTCCACTTGTCCCAATACCCCTTTTTCACTTAAAGCTTCACGATAATTTCGATTGATTTCTTTTAATTGTTCCATCGTCAAAGTAGAGTCCACTTTCTGCAAAGATTCAATTGGGGGTTCTAAATTAGGATTAAATTGAAAATATACAATCGCAATAATAACAAACAAGACAATAATTCCTATGATCAGAAAAACAATTCTCTTAATCCTCTTTTTTCTCATACATTTTCTCCTTTATTTCTTTGAAAAGATCCAATATTGACGCGCCGTGGCATCAATCTCACTTTCAAAATCAAAAGCTCTTCCATTGTACCCTAATTCAATCGCATTATGAGAACTAGGATCGTTTACTAAAACTTGTCCATCTTGATTTAAACCTCGCAATACAATAATATGCCCATCAGCAGTTGAATTAAAGATACCATTTCGCTGAGAACTAATTACCACTTGTCCATTCTGCAAAGCGCGATAAGCAAGTGTACCAGAGTTTGTTTGCGAAACCGATCCCACTCCATAATGTTGAGCCGCTGCAGATGGAAGCCCCCAACTCATTCCTTCGGAAGTATAATAATCACGAGCTTCTGGCCATTCATTAATCATTGTTCTGGGATCAATGTTGCGATCTGTTAAATAACTAATAACCATAGCTACCGAAGTAAAACCACAACCTGCATTAGAAACCGTGGCACTGCCACCTAACACGACATCACTATAATCTCCTTGATAATAAATGGGAACTGGTTGCCCACCTTGTAAAATGGCACCTCCACTACCACCACCTGCTTGACTTTGGGCATCAGCAATATTATTTTGAGCATAAATTTGTAAAGCAGATAGATCTCCAATCATACCACTATTGGCCGGAGGATTATAAATGAATACCTCCTCATTGTCTGGCATCGTATCTGCCTGGGCTGCCCCCGTATTCCAACAAGCCACCACATCAACACTACTAATTTCCAAGCCTGATGTTTTCAAAAAATCAATGGCGAAATTAGTAATCCAAGGAAGCAAGAAAATCAAAATAGCGTAGACAAACTTCATACCAAATTTTTTTTCACCATCTTTTTGATCCGGATTCGTCATAAAAGAAACCATCTGGATAGTAGCCGCAACCACCAAAAAGATAGGGACCAAAATACAAATTGTCTGATAGGCATAGCGGATTAAATCTAGAACATGAGCAAGAGCATAATCTCCACAAGTCGCTTGTGCATCTAAAATAAACATTTAACCACCCTACTTTCTATGAATCTTCTATTTTTTTACTCACAGCAATACCATCCCCCGCTCGGTAAATATTCGTTTCAAAACTAGGATTTTTTTCTAAAAAAGTAGCATACTGTTTTATTTTTCGAACAATTCCTAAAACATTACGACTCGTTATCTCACTTTCCTCTTTTTCCACTAAACCATGAAAAAACATATTATCCGTCAAAATAAAACCACCCACTTTGACATTGTGTTCAAACAATTCAAAGAACCTCTTATTTTGCGCTTTCGCCGCATCAATTAAAAGCATGTCAAACTCACCCTCAAGAATGACATTTTCCGCTTCGTTAAAAATTAAAGTAATTCGATTTTCTAACTCTAATTTTTTTACATTCTTTAAAGCTTCTAAATATCTTTTCTCATCTTTTTCAATTGTCGTTATTTTAATATCAGGATTCGCTAACGCCATCATAATCGCCGAATAACCAATTGCGGTCCCTATTTCTAAAATACTTTTAATTTGATGTTTAATAATAAAAGTAATAATAAAATCAATTCCTTCTTCTTGCATAATCGGAACATTGTTTTCCTCAGCATACTGTTTTATCTCTTTTATACTTTTATAAGAATCTACCATATCCAATCACCATTTTCTTTTATTTCTGCTATTTGTTTTTCATGCTCAGCCATTGTTTTCGTATAATATATTTTTCCATTTTTATCCGCTACAAAATATAAATAATCATTTGCCGTGGGATTAAGAGCAGCCTCTATACTTTCAGTAGAGGGATTACAAATTGGTCCAATCGGCAACTTCCCAGCCATGGCACTACTTCTTGTATTATAGGGATTATAGGTTTGAAACATAGAAGCACTAAGATCCCCCGTCATATCTTGATGAAAAGCATAATAAGTTGTAACATCACTACCTAGATTCATCCCTTGGGCCAAACGATTTTCAAAAACTCCCACAATCATTTTTCGATCCTCGGAAGTAACACCCTCTAATTCTGCAATACTAGCCATCGTAATAATTTCATGAATATTTTCTTTTTGTAACGCACTCTTGTAAGGCTCTAAATTTTTTTCTTCTTGGTCAAGTAAGGTGGTAATCACTTCTTCCGCGGTCACATTTTTATTGGCAAAAAAGTAAGTATCCGGAGCCAAATAACCTTCTAGAGCATAATAAATATCTCCCTGTAAAATATCAGTAGTCAAAAACCAATAAGTTTCAATCCATTGATTCAATAATTCTCTATCATTTATCGTTCCTAAAAACCCTTCTTCTGTTAGATTTGTTTCCTTTGCTAACATTTTCGCATAATCTTCCACATTTTCTCCTTCTTTAAAGGTTAATTCAATTGTTTCTTGATTGGACGTTGCCCCTTGTTCTAATGTTTCTACAATTTTATCTAAACTCATGCTCTTTTGGAGCAAATAAGTAGAAGCCTTCATATGAGAACTACCATTTATTTTTAAATAAATCTTAAAAAAGAGAGGACTCCGAATTAAACCTTTTTCATGAAGAAGATTCCCAATCTCATCGGTACTCATTCCACTAGGAATCATCACTTCAATATCGGCATGACTTGTTTTATCCATTGGCTGTACTTGAATTTGATAAACAACAAAGCATGCGATCAGTAGAATTCCTAAAATAGCAGGAATCAGTGCTAGTTTTCTTCTTTTCTTCATACTTCCTCTTTCTATTCTTTTGAAAACAGAAGATTATTCTTCTGTTCCACCTGCTGCTTCTTTTTTTACTTCTTCTTGAATGGTATTTAAAATTGTTTCAATGACCTGCCATTCTTTTTCTGTTTCAATTGGATCTAAACGACTCGTATCACTTCCTGGATAGTAAATGCTAGCAAAAACTTGAATATTACCATCACCATCGGTACTATTATCGGTATAAACAATATAACTTTTATTTGTTTCCTCACTATCAAAAGTAAATAACACATCATATGTTGTTTCTTTTCCTGTTTCATCTACTAAAGTAAATTGATTTCTTTCTTCCATTTTATTTTCTCCTTTTATCTAAATAATTTTGTAATATAATTGTAGCAGCAATACCATCAATAACTTTTTTTCGTTTCTTGCGACTCACATCTCCTAAGAGTAAAACATCTTCTGCTTGCTTTGTTGTCAATCGTTCATCTTCCAAATAAACTGGTAGAGAAAGTTCTTCTTCTAGGTGTTTTTTAAAACCTAAGGTTGCTTCTCCCCGAGGTCCGATCGTATTATTCATATTTTTCGGAAAACCTAAAACCAAACCCTCTACCTTTTCTTTGGCAATCACTTCTTTTAACTCTTTCAAACAGGAAAGAGGGTCATTATCATGTCTTAAGATTCCATAACTCGTCGCAATCAAACCCGTTTTATCCGATAAAGCTAACCCTATGGTTTTACTCCCTAAATCAAGCCCTAAATAACGCATTTATTTTCCTAAAAAATCAGTCAAAAGAACCTCCACGATCTTACTACGATCAATGGACTTCATTTTCCCCCTAGCATTTTGATAACTAGAGATGTATCCAAGGTCTCCACTGATTAAGTATCCTATAATTTGATTGATGGGATTATAACCTCTTTCTTTTAATGAGTTATATACTTCTTTTAAAATCTGATGAACCTCTTTTGTGGTATCTTTTTTTAAATGAAAAAGCATCGTTTTATCTTCACTCATATTTTTCACCTCACTACAATTACTACCATTATTTTAGCATGAGAAAGAGTTTAGTTCAATAGCAAAAGGTTACTATTCGCCCTTAATTAGAGAATGTGTGAAAAGTTGCATTTCCTTTTTCACCCCAGCTCTTCTTCCCTTCTTATAGGAATCTAGGGATAATCTCCTTCTATCTTTTTTGACTTTTTCTCTTTTTCTTATAATATACTAGAAAAAAAAGAACCCCAGCCCTAAGCTGGATTGTTCCTTTTGAATTATTGAATGGCTATCGTAAAAGGATTTTGTAACGTCCCATCTCCCGCAGTTATCACAACATTTGACTTTAGATTAAAAGTAGGTTGGATCGCTTCGGGTGTAGAAGGGTTATTACTACCTGCACTACACTTAGCAGTAATGTAATTTAAATTAGATGACGTAAATGGTGTTAATGTCCAATAAGTGGCATTGTTTTCATTTCTATTGAATTGCCCCGCCATTAATTCTCCTATTCTTAACAATCCTACTTTGGCTGTTGTTGTAGATGAAGTTAAGCCACTCATATTTGCATCTGTATATTTTGCTAATTTATACTTCCTACTGTTCCTAAATACCAGGTAGTATTTTCTTCTATCATATTACTATATTCTTCTCCTACATAATTCGTTAAATATTCATTGTTAAGAAAACTACCGATAGTATTTAAACTTGAAAATGTAAGACTATTACCAAAAGCACTAGTTCTAAAGGTACCAGAATCTTTCAGAGGTTCGGCACTCGTTATCTTCGTTCCATTTCCATTTTCATGACTTACTATGCGATATGAAGTATTTCCCCCGTTCCAAAAGTTAAATACTCCCCACTATATCTTGTATTTAAGAGAGTACCAGATAAATTACTATCGTTATCACCCTTTAACCGATAAGGATTACTTTCAGTTCCTTCCCCACTTGCAATCTCTATATTTGGTTTTAAGTTGATTGATGGTCTAACGCCAGCGGGCATGCTAGGTAAAATATTAACAATAGTACCCGAGATTACTATGTAGTTAACTAAATTTGTAGCATTATTAGGGGTTAAAGTCCACCACGAAATCCCATTATTTAAATAGCCATCTGTTCCACCATTATTACTAGACTGATATTCATAAACATTAAGTAATCCTACTGGATCGGTTACGACATTTGTTCCATTTGGTCTTGTTATACTCCCTAAATCTGTACTATCTATAGTCGCATCCCATGAAGCATCTGTTACAAGAAAATTCTCATAATTTCTTAAATTCCCTAAAAAGCCATCGACACTTGTATCGTTTAACCAGTCTTCCATATAACTACCAGCAAAAGCTGTGCTGCCGCTGGCATTATAAGGTATTCTGCTAATATCCCATTGAGTTACTAATTTCGTTATCTTAGCTTTATTATTAACAGATACAGCTCTCCATAATTTTCCACTATACCAAATATAATTGTTCGGATCCTCGCCTGTTATAAAAGTATCTACTCCATCATCAAAGGTACTACCACTACTTAAATTTTCTATTACAACATCCGATACCTTAGAAGAAGGCATAACATCTCCTGCTAGTCCATAGACATTAATCCGAACAGAAAAAGTTAAGCCTCCTCCATCTCCTTGGGGGTTATAGTTTTCATCAACATACATTC
>ERZ1090866.281-NODE-281-length-19552-cov-8.553162_pt1 | contig 19552 bp, 20 predicted proteins | sample MGYA00478477_ERZ1090866 | MGnify/ENA primary metagenome ERZ1090866 (study PRJEB33644, sample SAMEA5815737) | chicken gut metagenome | biome: Chicken; feature: Gastrointestinal Tract; material: Caecum | place: Ireland | collected 2019-01-01 | study: A study of the... | reverse complement strand
TGGCCAGATTGATGTCAATGGCGAAACTCAGAATGTGGAGATGACGCAGTCACAGAGCCAGGATACATAACTGCAATTACGAGAACTTCGTTCCGCTGGTCATCCGACGGGATGCTAATAGAACAAAGGTCATAGTCATGCTCGTCTACCATGGATTCGTTCAAAATCTGTTGAACGCATTGTGCGACATCCAGGTTGTTGAACAAAGTCCGCCCAGAAAGCAGAGTGATGTGGCTTTTTTGAAGCACTGCGGCATATGTAGGGTCCGTAACCTCTACACACATATAACCGCCGCGATTCGTGGATGTGGCAGGAACTTCACACGGAAAAAGAAGCCAGCCGTTCTTCATTCTTACAAGTCCGTACATATGCTTCCCTCCCCTTACTGTGCAGGAGTTTCCGAAACCGGGACCGCGTTGACAGTGCAACGCCGGAAGTTCAGGAAGTTGTATGTATCGGGAGATTTCTTGCTGTGTGCTCTCGCGGTGGGAATGGCTTGGTCATTTTCTACAGCGGCCAAAACTTTGTCAGCTTCATCCTTCGGAAGCACCCACGCCTGTTCGCAGTTCAGCATTTTCCGAAGACCTTCACGCAACGTATCAACGAACTTGTCCTTGGTAGCAGCCACAAAAAGGGCGCCGGCCGTATCGTAAGCCACGATGATAGTCACACGATATGTCTTGGGGGCAGGATTGGCAGCTGTTTCGACAGGAATCTGAGCAGGAGTTGGAACATTTTGAGGGATAGCTGCAACAGAACCGCCGTCGCGGTGAGCAAACCAGCTGTAGAACTCCCCTTCACCCATGATTGCACGGCGAGACAGCTCGGCTTGCCACACATTCATGATAGCCTGAATGAAAACAACAAATTCTGCCGGCTTGAATCCGACACGAATCTGAACTTTGTTCGGGCATCCTTTCTGAGGAACAAACCCGGCGGTGTTTGTGGTCGAACCATCGCATTCGAAGGCCTCCAATACGATATTGGAGTTCTGGCGATTGGCTTTGAAAGCGGCCGGAGCAATGGAAATCTTGCGATAGCGAATAGGGATGTTGTTTCCATTCTTGCTCTTTGCTTCACTACCGCCGACGAACTCGAATACCGAATCGCAGTAGATATCCCCGTTCGCGGCCCCGTTAGGGTTCTCCTTGCGGTACTTCTCCAGAGCAGCCGAACGAGAGTTCTTGAGGCGGGTAAACAACGAGCCATTACTGACCATGTAGGCCAGCTTCTGAAGACCGGATACATTGTCCTCCGGCATGTTGTTGACCATCTTACCGGTTGCCCGATAAATCGGTAATGCCGCCTCAATTGCGGCGAGCTTTTTGCAGCCGTTTTTGAGACCGGAATGCTGGACAAACGATAAGTGGACCTTGTCAATGTTCAACCAGTCGGCCCGAGCCTTTACGAAGCTGGAAGCCCCGTTCTGTACAATAATGTCTTTTGCTTCTTCGCGGTCAGTCTGCTTGCTTGCCATTAGGCGGCTCCTTTCTCCGTGATGTTAGTGGTGAGAGTATTGGAATACCCACACATACACATCAGCTGCATCAACGTCTTCATAGTTTCGTCGTCCGTTTTCCCTGAAGCAGGCGCGTCGCCCATGAATCTGTTTACATCAACAGCGGTAATCCCAAGAGGTTCTGCCATTGTTTCAAAAGATTCAATTTTTCGACCATCCATAATAGTGAGAAAACCGACTTCTCCAACACAAAACTGAATCAGGTGTCCATTTTTTGTGTTCATCGTATGTGTTTTCACTTGATACACACCTCCTGAAATGAAAAGGAACTCATGAGTTTCTGCACCTATTTATCGCAGATAATTCAAGAGTTCATGCTTCCAATTCTACTTACTTTTGTTAGATGAGGAAGAGAAAACACAAGCTCGCAAGAGAAAAATTCTACACTCAAAATCGGGTCTCCCAAAAAGTTATAAATGTTTACAACTTTGATGTTTTGTGCTATAATGTTTATGGATTTTAATATGAATATTTTTGTTTTTCCTTACTTATGAAAATTAACAGCCAGACAGAATATCTATAAAGATGTTGCAGTCAATACCGAAAAGTTCTGCGGACAGAACCGCGAGCGCAATCCGGATGAGCTGCCGGTACTTCGATAGAGGCATATCCAACAGGTATGCAATTTCAATGTCTGTTTGTCCTTTACGTTTCCCATCAATCATTGTATAAACCACTTTGTAGAGACCCGGATATGGAAAACTCTTCAACCTGATAATTGCATTATGGATGAGCGTAATAAACTGACAAATTGTGTATGCCTGCCAATAGCGAGAGTCGGACTGAGTGATTTTCAGCATCTCCTCTTCGCTGTTGCATGCCAAGAGGCGGACCGCCTTATCATCGCAGTTACTGGCAGCCCATTTGATTTTTGTGTATTCTTCTAGCAGGAGTGAGATATTATGATAGATGAATTGAAGCTCTTCATCGCCACCGATGAGAGAGTTGCTCTGTAAAATCCCCTCCAAACCGACTTTGATTTCTTCCCCTCCGACTTTATGCAAAAGGCGGATTGCCCCCGGGAGATACATCTTAATGGTATATGCCGTAATCGAATATTTCGCAGAACGCCCCAGATAGAAATATCCGAGCATATCTGCGTAATGACATCCGTCGCCTGGATATGAGCCGATTACGCTGTCAATCTTGTCTGTCACATATACAACAAGACTTCTGAGTTTGTTGAAGTAATCCTTGCGTTTTTCCATAATAAGCAATGGCTCATCGCCAAGGATATCGGCAATAAGGTTCTTTGACTTTGATAAGATGTCGATATTCTCATCCCGTTCATAGACCGTATTTGAAATGACATCCAAGTCTTCTGCGCCCTGCATCCACACAAGCACTGGCATAAGAGAAAGCGTGATTAGGGTTGACTCCATCTCTTTTTCAGACTCAAACATCCGATTCACGAGGTTCACGGCCGTTCGATTCTTAGAAACAAGCAGAAATGCTCGGCTGAAATAGTAGCTGCTGCTTTTGAGCAACACATCAACGGCCTGAGCGACTGCTTCTGATTGACTGGTTGTATGCATTTGCATAATAAGATTCAACCCTTTCGTTCATATAAAGTCGTGCCTTGTCCCGAATAGACCGAGACAAAATGCCTGCTCCCTGAATTTCAAACGATGAAACGGCTTCGATATCATTTTTTAGTCTGGTCCATTGGGAGCTATTCTTTCGAGGTGATTGAGATATGATATAATTCCAGTCCCAAAGGACATCATCACAAGATGTATGACAAACAACATCAATATCGGAGGAATCCGGTCTTTTTGAAGTCAAGACTTCCAGCAACCTGGCAATCTCAGCAATGATTGCCTTTGAATCACTGTACTTGGTCCCAAGCAATGCACATGAAGAACAAACTACAGAACGTTCCAGATGTAGTTCGCTACTAATGCAGCTTCGTTGGATTTTGCCAACTTTGCGATGGAACACTTCGACGTAGAATATAGCCTTCAATGGATTCACTCCTCAAATAATCTTGATTTCATGCATATCAACAAGGGGGACAAATATGTTTAAGGCTTATGTTTACTCCAAACAAGAGGAGACAGAGCTGTTTGCGAAAAGAAAACAAGAAGTTGATGGCCTTTGCCGAGACTTCAGAACCAAATTAAAAGATTTGTTTGAGTACACACGAAACTTTTACGGCTTATCTCAACGGGATTTTGGACCACTGATAGGTATGGGTGGGAGAGCAACCTATTACAAGTGGTTAAACACCGATTGCAACCTAATCAATGTCACGTATCTCGTTCAATTTTGCCTTGTTTTCGGTGTCGATATATCGACTGCCATAGACACTCGGTACGGAGATGTCCGTCTTCCGACAGTTCAGTTTTTGAGAGCTTATACAGACTTCCATTTTGTTCAAGACTATCAAAAACCGGCATTTTTTAGTCTTATAAAAGGCAGCCTTTCTAATCCCCCGAAAAATGAAGAATCTAATAATGATGTCTCCACAGATGACTCGGATGAAACAAAATATGGAGACTATATTGAAAAGCAAAGCCAACCGCTAGATTCTTCTTCTCATGCAGAGATAAGGCAGATTTTATTGCAGAGAAAGGAAGCCGCAGCTAAAATATGCGAAGACCTGAGAGGTCAGCTGCTTGATATCTTTGAAATAACAAGAGCGTTTTATAGTATCACCTATTCTGAGTTAAGCGACCTCGTATCACCATCAAGTGCCAACATTTTCAAAAAATTCAGAGCGCTCTATAAAAAAAGCAACACACAGATATTCAATGCTGAGTTTCTAATCCGCTTTGGACTTATATTTGATGTTGACCTGAATACAATTATCAATATCCTTGTCGACTGGAAAACCAAATCACAACTCCCGGAAAATTTTTATACTGCATATTCCAGCTTTTTGAATATCCAATCTCCAAAAGTTAGAGAGCGTTTTGCTTCAGTCATTATGAATGAGTGTTTACCGACAGAGGATATCATTGCCAATTATAAAAACGGCGATAGTTTCAAAAAAATCAGTCAACAGTATGGTATCGACACGGCAACCATCCGCTCAATTGTTGCTAAAGAAAAACGTACTAATTCTTCCCTCAATGGCACATCTATTCAACGAGTAAAGAAAAACCGAATAAGTGATGAGAAAAAGCAAAAGATTGTTCAACTCAACAAAGATGGAGTTTATCCTCAGAAGATAGCTGAAACACTTGGAATTAGCCTCGACAGCGTTTATGTTACACTTCGAAAAGAACCTCAATCTGAAACAACTTTTATACGTAAGCGGATGACGGAAGAGAAACTTAACGAAATTCATGATTTGCTTGCTGGAGATAAATCTATAAGAGAAGTCTCCGATATTACGGGGTTTAGCCAAACCACAATCAGCAAATACCGCAAAATCGTCACAGAAAGAGATGCAAAAGCAAATCTTCAAGCATCGCCAAATGCATCGAGGGCATCTTCCAAAAAATCATCGCCGACCCCCTCCTCAACAGATTCAAAAGATGGCGCCGATACGGATACGTCTGGTCCTGCAAAGTAATTTACCTGTTTGGCACTTCCGCTTAAATCCCTTTCAACCTTAATAGATGGCTTTGTATCAGCAACTGAGTTATGTGTGTTGGGCACAAACTCAGTTGCTTTTTTTGTGTCGGTATTCTGACCTTGGATAATCGCATTTACAACAATTTTCGTTGCGTTTCCACGATTCCCAGCAAGGTAGTTATATGCATACCGCTGCATTGGGTCGGAAAGATTGAACGACAGGGACACTCTTCCACGCTTAACAGGTACTGGATTTTTTCTTCTGCCCATGGCGCAGTATGCCCCCTTTCAGTTATTCATTCTGCGCGGCAGATTTGCCAATCAAACCCTTCTTTACAAGCATTGCGTTAAGGAGTTGAGCATAGCCCTCTGCGTTTGCTGTAAGCTGAGGAATGAAAGTTGCCTTTTCTCCATTTGGGCAAGCATCAACCAACTGGTTGTGAAGAACGGATGCTCCCCCACCGATGAAAACCGGATGCGCAAAGCGAAGGGAGATACCTTTGTCCGCCAAAGTGTCGATAATCTTTTTTGCGTACTGTGCAGATTCTTCGCTGATAATCTTCATGACTTCATCATCAGGCAGCTTGTACTGCCCCTGCATGATTGCGTCGATGATGGTCTCGCTCAATCCGTCGCCAACAGATTCACTGACACGGCGCTTGATTTCATTGAAAAGATGGATGACTCCCATATTGAGAGACTCACACTGTGAAGCGTCAGTCTTCATGCGATATCCACCAGAAGGCCCCTTTTCACGATTCAGCCGAATGATATCAGTGGTATAACCACCAATGTCTACAACATATGACTGAGGATATTCAAGGATTTCTTTGATGCGAAGCATGGCAGCTGCATGTCCCTGGGTAAACACATAAACACCGCATTTGGTAGGGTCTTTGAGGTCTTCGGGATGATTTTCCGGGTCTTCCGGATACGCGATGTGAATACGGAAATACACATCGTTATAGGTGAACTCAATGGGCTGGCCACCGTTGGAGAAATACTTTTTGTACTTCATCTTCATGCTCTGAGTGCAATGAGAAGGCGGCAAACCGAGAGCAAGGATGACCTCTTTCTCGTAGGCATCTTGGCCCGGCTGCTTTGCAAGGATGCGCTTTGCAATAGCAAAGAGGGTCAGAATGAAGTATTTTTCGCTGGTCGTTTTATCCCGAAGATATTCTCCGCGTTCCTCAGACAGCGAATAGAACTTCTTGTTATAGTAGATGGTGTCGGAAGATGCCGTAGGAGGCACCGTTCCGGAACAGAAAAGTCCAGCAGTAAAGGGAGAAATATCGGGAACCTTAATGCAGCGGTTTCCAGTATCAACAGCAATCGCCATCATAATATAATCAATCTCCTTTTTTAGTCTTTCACCATGGAATTTGCCAAAGAAGCAACCACACTCAAGTGTCTTGCATGGTTACCCTTGCTGCCGGCGGGCAGAACCGCGAAATTGGCAACAAACTTCACGCCCGTATTAACTCGCATGAAGTCGACATAATTACTTCTGGTTTCAGAGAAGTTGTCTCGAACATTCATGGCGTTTTGGGTAAGAATATCCCGAATAGTTTCGTCCTGAACAACAATCAAGACTTGCCGGATTTTATTCTTGACAACATCCTGAAGCATCAGGAGCGTGCCAAGAAACGCATATTCGTATGCGTCATCCGTATATCCGGTTTCGCTGTGCAACAGATTCTTTTCTTTGTCAGCGGTCACAATGTAATAGGAGAAAGCGCCTCGCCGAGAAAATCTGTCGTATTTCACACCAAGATAGATGGTTGCATCAAACGAATTGATGGGCTGCATCGCAGATGCAAAGGAATTTTGCTTGTCGGAAACAGGCGTATATCCCGTATACGTCACGGGCAAAGACGAAGGGAGAACTTCCAGAATTTCTAGGCCGTCGTCATCTCCGGAATCCGCGTCTTTTGAAACAGAAATGTCCGGTACACTTGTATCCTTAGCAATTTTCTGTTTCAAAGGCTGTTCCGGAATCTCATCAGGGTGTTCAGCGGGAAGTGAATCGGGAGTATCCATGGGAGGCGTATCGGTATCAGTCATACGAATTCTTGCTCCGTCACGCCGTTTTGGCTTGTTTTTATCCCTGTTTACAACAGACTGATGGGTTTGTTCTTTGATTTCGGGTTCAGCGAGGCTGATGTCTTCAGCCGACTCTTCCTCCTGCAATCTGGCGATTTCCGCTTTCAGCTCCTGAATCCGGAGCTTGCGAGCCTGCTGTTCACTGTCAGCCTCCGTTGTAGTGTCTGCAACGGCTGGCTGCTCCACCTGGGTGGAATCATCAACATCGGCCTTCTGAACTTCAGCCTGCCGCTCACGTAGACGAGCCTGAACGCGCTCATCAACGTCCTTCTGGAACTGTTGGTTTTCAGCCTCTTTCTGTGCTTGTGCCAAAGCCATACGTCTTCTGGCTTGTTCCCGACGATGTTTTGCGTTATTGATGAGACTGCTCTTCTTCTCTTTGGCGGCATTGGCCCCAGCTTCAGCAACACGTTGCTGGTCCAACTTAGCCTCCTCGGCAGACTTTTTCTTCTGCTCGGCACTTTTGGCCTTTTCCTCTTCAGCTTGAGCCAAGATTTTTTCTCTCTCCATCCGGTCTTCGTCCAGTTTTGCAAGAGCCTGTTGCACCGGGTCGACGTTCTCCGCCTCCTCTTTCTGACTCTGTGCAGCCTTTTCTTCCTCGGTTGCATGAGAGGAATTTGCCGCCTGGAAAATATCGTCTTTTGCCTTGCCGATGCTCTCAAAGAGCTTATTCAAATCTCCACCGTAAACACTCATAATTTATTCCCTCCATTTTTTCCCATTTTCAGACACATGTCACGTGCCAGCAAGTGAACAGCTGTGTAGTTGCTCAAATAGTCATATGGCACATTCCAACTTCGACATAGGTTCCGGATTCGCCAGTAGTTTGAATGCGTCAATGACGAATACCGGAAAAATACGAAGTCTGCATGGCTTATCGCGTCGTCCACGGATGTGGAACGGTGTTTGTCTATAATGTTGATTTCAGGCAATGCTTTTGCGATGTTCTTCAGAAGATTCTCATTTCCACCAATGATGAAAATAGACTTTCCCTGAATCATATCATTGCATTTTGCAATCCAGTCACATGCATCCTGTTCAGATGAAGCGTTTTCTTCCGGTTCAATCTCGGTGTTCTCCAATTCCTGAATATCGACCCCGATTTCACCAGAATCCTGCTTTTCGGCACGTTCCAGTGCCGCTATATCTTTTGCTTCGAGCTGTCCTGTGAGATAATTGCACTTCTTAATAAGCCCGAAATACTTGGCCCTCAAGTCATCGTTTTCCTGCTGAAGCGTTTTGTTCCGAGCTTGCAACTCTGTAACATCTTTCTGGATGTTCTCGACCCGGGATTGCGCCTGCCTATCAATAACAACTTGCTTTCCAGAACGCTGCAATATCCAGGTTTGCAAAACAAGCTGACGCATCATTGTCATTCCCTGTTCCGACGTTCGCTTGAGCGTTTTTAAGTACCAAAAATTTTGGTTTAGATACTTAAAGAGAATGTCCTCTACGTTTCCATGTGGAAGCTGCTCAAGTTTTTCAATGTCGTACATCGCTTCAGCATATGGGAAAAGATTTTCAAGCCCACATTGAAATGCACGGTTGATATCAACTGTTTCAGACTTACTCAGACCTGGCTTAAAAAAATCGCCACCATAAATAAATCCGCTGCCATCGGGATTTGCTTCATACAATCCCATTATTGCGTGAGAGAGAGAGAAGGCAAACCATGTGCGCTCACCTTCCTCTTCATCAGAGTCGTCTCTCATTCCAACGCTTACAAGCCGTTTATCATCAGCGCATGAGTCGCATTTTCGGATAAATGATGTATAGTCGTTTTGCTTCAACGCATCCATTTCCTGAGTCAGAACTTCACATGTTGAATTACGAGAAGAAGAATCCGCTTCTTTTGGGAAATCGTTGTTTGTCAGAAAATTCAAGTAATCCTGCTTCTGGCTCTTCGTCAATGACCAAGCATGCAGATACAGTAGCTTTATATCGGCAAAATAGCGTCTTAATGCCTGAACGGTACCATCTTTGTCATTGCTGCGAGCTGCCAGGAGATACTTTATCCACATATGCATGGAATGTAATGACAATTCATTAAGAATACCGTTTAATGAGCTGAAGACTTCAGCTGATGCTCCTGAAAAACACTCGTCCTCAGCTGCGTTGGCGGCCCTTGCAACTCCATCAGCGCATTTGGATAAGATACTATCCATTTTCTTTTTGATGACGGAGTTCATTTTTTGAAGAACACTGGTTGGGCAGTTTACTTCATCATTTCCATATTTCATCATCCACAAAAAGAGCGCCTTGATTTTTGCGGATTCCAGTGTGATGATTATGGGCTTTTCTAAAAACGAAGGGGACGCAAGAGTCCTGATACTTTGTTCTATATGTGGTTCCACAAGCCCATAATTTTTCTTAATGATGACCTGGAAATCTTTGTTTGCGTTCAAGTTCCCCTGTACGCACATTGCAGCACGTTCGCATAGAAACATGATGAATTCGTCTGATATGAACGAACCTTTAACTTGCACATAATCACCTCATTTACTTTCCGCTTTTTGCTTTTTTCCATTTGGTTCAAATCTGATTTACAAGCAATTTTATTTACTTTTGTTAGACTTGCAATAAAAAAAGGGTGGTTCTCAAAGAAAACATGAGAGCCACCCCTCGTCAGATAGTTACCACTCAGGGTCCAGAGAGTTGATGTTCTCCAAAAAGTTCTTGTCCGTAGCCACTACACTCCAGTGGTCGCCAATCTTTCTCAGGAGAATCGTTGCGCAACGCCGGCATTCCCCGCCGCTGCTTAACGTAAACCGAATATTTGCGTCCATAGATACCGTGTTACTACCAACGAGATGATAATTGTATTCCACAGGAATATAACCACTCGTAAGTTCATTACGTTGAACTTCGGCGCCAGTGATTAAGGATACCCCGGCAAACATTTCTTCATCCCGTTTCTCCCCTGCCAACTCCCCTACAATGTCACTTACAGCAAGGTAAGATGCGATTACTTCGTCGCTTTCTCCGTTCTGAATAGCTTGTACGGCAGAAATGATTGCTTGAGCAGCAGATTGATTCAGCTCCTCGATTTCTTCGTCACTGAAATCCGCTATTACAATGCCAGCGATATCCTTGTTTTTTTCGCTGACGATAGTGGTAGACTTAAATGTACCAAAATCTGTATTCAGATAGAAATGAGGAGCTTCAACATCTGGAAATTTCGGGAAGGTAAAACTGTACCAAGAAGAATTGCTTTCAAGGTTGCCTTTGCCATTACTTGAAGAAATAGGTGCCGAGATAGCCTCTGTCGCATACGCACTCATGTCATCCCCGGCTTCGCTGGTGATACTCCGAACCGGGAAATCATATACGACATTTGTCAGAATGCCATCACCCTTCGGAGTTAAAACAAACCCATATGGGCTTTCGGCTGATGCCGTAATATAAAACTTGGTCATGCTTGTCGCATTAGCATACCAAGTGCTGACGACACGGGCAGTGCCAATTACTTCTTTTCCTTCCTCGTCCAGAACATCTTCGTCACCAACCGTGACAACGCGATTGTCGTCATCGTAATTGAAGAATACACTGATTCCAGCTTTGTCACACCATTTTTGGAAGTTGTCCTGGTCGAAAATATTTGGCACATCCAAATAGGCGGCAACCTTATCCATCTCTCCGTTTTGACATGCTTTGATAAAATCTACACATGCAGCTTCCTCGTTCGTAAGGTTTGGAGAACTGTACCGTTTGTAACCGTCTGCCTTTTCCTGTTCAATCAGTTCCTGAGCAGCCCTCTCTGCCGATTCAGCAGAAGCAATTGCCGCTTGTTGCTGCTCGTAGGCAGCCTTTTCTTCCGCAGACATTCCCAGCGTATTGAAGAAGCCGGTTTGAGCAACTGCAATCGTTGCAATGACGGATATAATCAGTAAAACGATAAGGACCTTGAGCCAGGTTGCCATTCTCGTAATCTTATAGGCAACCAGCATAAAAAACTTTTCTACAGGATTCAAAGTTACCCCTCCATAATCTCTTCGTGTAAATTTTGACCCACAATCTCGTCATAGATGTCAGACAGAAATTCGACGGTCCCATCTACAAAATGTTCCGCACATGCTTTTGAACAGCACACATCCTCAACAATAGGTGACGCCTGGTCAAAATCAAGAGCCTTAACCTTGTATACGGGTTCTCCCGGGCGAATCTCCTTCCCACATACGCGGCAATGAAAAACAGAAGGATTAGAGTCTGATTCAGAAGTCATGACACAAGATTCTTTGTCACTGGCACTATCAGAAGTCGGCGCGATTTTTCCATCGAAAATCACCCCGCAAAATTCACAGAATGAGGCACCCTCTTCTACCTGACTGCCACAGCTAGGACAAACGAGTTGTCTACCAGAAACGGAGCCGTCCAGCTCCTCATATGTTTCTTTTTCCGCCAAGGCGCCTTTCTTTGCGTATTCGTCTGCAAGCTCATTGAACGGATTGCCGGAATGTCCAGCTATTTTTTGGAAATCGACATGCATGGATTTCCGAATTTGACTGACAAATTCCTTATATGCAACCGTAATGTCCTTGTTTGCCGTCCACTCATTGTCCGGCCATGCTCCGACGCCTTCATAATCGTGAACGACTTTCACAGACTCCATGCCAAGAGCCAAGGCCTTTTCGAGACCTCGTTTTGCAGCTTCAATCTCCCCGGCGACATTGTGGGTATCAGCTTTTTCAAGGCATGGACCATACAAGACAGCAACCGCCTTGTTCCCCTTAACAAAAACAGTCGCATAGCCTGCTTCAAAGTCGTTGAAATACGAACCATCCGTGTAAAGAATTGCATTGTAATTTGAATCGGGAAGGTGCTTCTTTCCAAATGCAAAATTTTCGGCTTCTTTTTCTGTTTCAAAGCGCTTAAATTTTGCTCCAGATACCCCATGCGTAGCTTCCTTGCACTTGTCCCATGAGGTATACACGGCGGCACCATACTTTCCCTTTTGCACTCCATAAAATACCACTTTACCTACCTCGCTTACGGTTTGCAGATTTTGCAAGGAGAAAACTCCTTGGGGATTGATTTCTTTGAGGCCGTGATGAAAGACCTATGCCTGTTGGACATATTGCCCACACAAGAGCATCCTTTTCGATGAAGCTTCATTGCCTTCTTGTTGATGTTGAGGACATATTCATTGATGCTTTCATCATCTTTGCCTTGCTCTGCATAGACTTTCATGTGACTCCTTTTTGTTTATGGCTTACAGATTCCGCAGGGAGAATATCCTTCCGAAATCAACTCTTCCCTTGTAGTATTTACGTCTTCCCGGTTATTACCAGATATTTTCTCGGCACTTGCACAATCCGGGTAATGGAATTTCATTGAATTTGTGTTCAGTACATACTCTTGGGCGTCCTGCTCAGATGTAGCGTAAGAACTGTCAGAATCATCCTCTTGGGGCACAGAACTGGTATTGGTGTCTTCCCAATTGTTTCCGGTAGCGTAGTCGATGCAAACACCAGGCTCTACGTTGTAGCAGTACACGCAAAACTGGATGCCTGCGGCGCTATCTTCAATAGAAGACGCTTCCATCAAGACACCACTGGCCACGAGGTTATCACCTTCAAAAATAGGCGTTACTCTATATAGGACATGGTTCTCGGTTTCCTTCACATAGTCGGCGACCATGTTTTCAAATGGAAGCATTCCATCTGTGTTCATGGAACGAGTACCAGTGATGAGGTTCTCCTCGTTTGCGTTCTCCCCTGTGAGCTGGAAGCCAATGAGGTGGCACCTGTTATACAGATAACCACCATCAATGAAGTCATACGGATTGTTTACCCATCCGGATGGCTTGACTTCACTTATGGATTCGCGTTCCTCTGTCGGCATTATGTCAACGCCGATGCAAGCCTCAGCGGTCCCACATCTTCCCAGAGAGTCCAACGGAGAGTAGGATTCATAGCTTTCAGCAACGCTCAGTTCATCACTTGTAAAGAACGGAACGTTGTCGTTGACAACCACATACCATTCGCCGTTGTAGTCGGGGACTTGGGAAATGTCAAACTCACCAGAAGAATCAAAGCTGCTCCCCTGCTGATAATCGCCCGAATCCCCCTCTGGAGGATTGCTGGATTCTGCTTGCGCAAAAGAACTGTTGCTTTGAACTTGGTTGGGGCGGTCTTGAATGTCAGTACACCCTGTCAGAAGAGACAACAGAAGTGTTGCGACAAGTGACAAGGGTACAATTTTGTTTCTCAGCTTACACATGGTTCCAGACCTCCATCGTTATCTTATCGTGTGACGTACCAGAGAACTCGACCGATTTCTTTAAGGTCCAGTACAATTCCAGAGGAATGGTGAACTTTACATCCGAAGGATACTTTCGGTTCCATCGGAACAAAACGATTTCTTTTGCGTTCTTTATCGTATCGAGGTTTAGTTCGCGATTCTCTACGAAGCAATAATCGTCTGCCCTCGCACTTTTTTCCGGCTCATCACTTATACAAACGTGTACGGAATCTGCCTGGCCGCCGGAGGAACTCTGTTCAAGAAAAAGACGAACGGAGTATCCAGACATCCAGAGAATCTCCTTACATGCCAATGAACGAATCCGATTAACGACTTCAGAGTCTTGGCTGACTCTCCTAGAGTTGAACGACATACCCATATTGTCGTCAACACACACAACCAATTTCATATTTTTTACCCCTAAAAAGAAACATCGGTGCGACTTTACCGCAGTCGCACCGATGCCTAATGACTATTCTGCCAATCGGCCCAGATTGACCTGGAATCAGTCGCTAATCGGACCTACCGCCGGCTTGTTGGGACCGGCAAAAGGCTTCTTGCCGTCGTGGACCGGGAACTTGTTGCCCTGAGAAGCATTGCCGTCGGAGGGCTTCTTCTCTGCAACAGAAGGCTGTTTTGCGTCGCGGGCCGTATCAGCCTCCGGCTTCTCCACATTGTCCTTCTTTTCATCAGAAGAAGTGGATGCCGACGTGTCGACCTCGTCGAAATCATTCAGGTCATCGTCATCATCTCCATTGATGGAGATGTTGCCGTGGATACTTGCACCCGGATTCGTGCTCAGGGTATCGGTCACCACGTTACCCTTGTAGCGGGCACTGGCGCGGAACTGAGTGCTCCGTGCATCAATGTTGCCATGCATACGGCCATCGACAATCACAGTTTCGGCATCAGCATTGCCCTTCAGGGTGCCGCCGTCAGTGACCTTGACCAGCTTTGCAGAAATGTCGCCGTTGACACGCCCCTCGCCACGAATAAAGATGTTCGCGGCAGTATGGATGGGGCCAGTGAAAATGCCTTCGATGATGATGTCGGTAGAGCTGTCCAGGCCGCCCTTCATGGTATTGCCAGCAGAGAACAGGAAGGAGTTCTGCGCAGGAACAACGTCCTGAACATCGGCACCGGCGGAAATGACCGGAGACTCAAACTCCACGCCGGTCGGCTTCATAGGAGATTTGTTGACCACCGGCGGCATCGGAGGAGTCGGGGGCACGGGAACTTCATTTTCTTTTTCGCGGCTGAACATCGAGATATCGAGGAACGCATCTTCTTCTGCCTCGGCAGGCGTGGCATCGCGATGCGTCTTAGGCTGCTGAACGGGCTGCTGCATAGGCCGCTGAGGGGCCTGACGAGAATTGCTCTTGTCGAAAAGCATTTTATTGAACCTCACTTATCTTTCTCACAGATGGAAACGGACTTTGCGCTACTCGCGCTACGCTATAATTATATCACAATACATTCTTCTTGTAAACACAGCGTGTTTATTTTCTTGAGATTTTTGACATCATGAAAGCCTTCCACCTATCAAACGGAATCTCTTTTGATTTTCGTTCAACAAGGGTAATGAATTTATCGAAAAAGCACACAATGGATTTAAGTGTACGTTTGATAAAGTCTTTTAACTCAAGAAAAAACGGATGCTTGATTGTACTACGAACAATCGCATGTTGACGAATGGCTTCTATGCTTTGTGTTTCCCTTGAAGCCACAACTTCACGCTTATGCTGTTTGCTGTTCCAAATAAGGTAAATCGCTTTCTCGAACGCCAGTCTTAGCCAAACTGCAACAGAACACCCGACTATAGCAAAGATGGCTGCATACAAAAGGCAGATTGCGATAGCAAGGAAGATATTAGCCGCAGAAAGATGCTCTCCCATCAATTGGCACCACAAGCCAAAGAAGGACAGGGTGACACAGCCAACAATGTTCCACGACGCAAAATCCAGATTTTCCCTATATTCTTCCATATCAAGAAAATCAGTTTGGCTATGTAAAACAGTCAAAAAGACTTTCTCATACATGTACAAGGCGGCTACAAAACCAGCAAGAGCAAGCATGTAGGAAAACCACCTCAGTACAAAAAGGCCTGGCCCCATATCCACTTCTTTTTTCTCCTTTTATTACTCTTCTTCTTTCAGGATTGCTTTTCTGCGATTACTAAGCAGAGATGCTTTCTGATGCTTTTTCGAGGTTTCGTCCTCGCTTCCGGCGTATTTTTCGTAAAAAACGACAAGGACCTGATAAAATTCATTTTTCTCAGCCATCATGAAAACATCCTTCTCAGGAAGCATATAGTCAGGCAGAGATTCGCAGTTTACCCGGTTATTGCTGGGGTTACGGTCGCCCTTTACGACCCAAACACGATTCATGTAACAAACGGCATCGTAAATGGAGATTTCGTTCTCCAGAAGTTTCTGAAGCACAACGTAACTGGTCTTGGAAATAATCCAGCAGGGGTTTTTACCTGCCTGAACACAGGCGCAAAGGTAAGGAATGTTATCCTTATCACTGTATACAGACAGCGCCGGCAGTTTCTCAGTCGGACCTTTTACCAGGATTGTATCCATTTTGACCGGGATGGTTTTACCATCCTGATTCAGGAAAAAGAAACGATGGTCATTGGTCGTTCCAAGAATCTGCGGCATATAGTACCAAAGCAGCAATGCGATGACAGGGCACACGACGAGCAGTACCAGCAAACGGACGATTCCTTCAGAGGCCATAAACGGAACACTGACCCCGAAAACGAGCGCATACATAGCAAACACATACGCAGCGCATTCGGCCTTGGGATATGTCAGCCGGTAAAATTCGTCGGATACAATATCAGGGTCTGCGTCCCGGCGCCGGTGCCAGTAACACAGGAGTCCAAAAGACATGATGGTATACAGGACAGAAACAATCAAAATAGCAATGTGAATAGACTGAATCATAAAAAACACCTCTCAAAACATTTCGTCAAAGGAGGAAGAACTCCTCTGAAGCCTCTTTTTCAGTTCTTCGATTTTATGAAACTGATATTTATTGTTTCGCTTAGCGATGGATAATATCATCCACTTCTGAGCTTCTGTAGATACTTCCCTATACTCGGCTTCTTTCTTTTTCCTGATACCGGAAAAATCGTTGCCGCTATAGTATACAAGGATGCCGATTCCTTTCGGAACGCGGTCTGCAATTTTGGGATACAGCTCGACCGGTACAGCATAGTAATTGATGTTTCCGACAAAGTTATGTCCGTGTTTACTCAAAAAATCCGATTCGGAAACTTTGATTTCGACACAGATAATAACCGTATCCAGCTTTTCCCTTTTCCTGAACCTATGATATTTGCATTTGAGTTGATTGCAGGGCTGAGTGCGGAACCCGTAATCAGATGTGTCTTTATTACATCCCGCACTCTTGGCATAACCTTTTACAAGATTCCGGATTTCGGGAGGTTCTGACTCATGATAGTGGTCCAGATAACATCGGCCACTCCACTCTTCCCCCATAAAGCATTCCTGTACCCGAGCATAATCAATCAAACCATTAGAAGTGGTTCCGTTTTCTACGGGCACTTCCAAAGCACCAACTCCCCGGCGGAACATGTTTACTCTACAATTACCAAAATATTTTGGATTCCAAGTGAGTAGCGCTTTTTCAATTCTCTTTGTTATTGCTGATTTTGACATCTTGAGTACCTTCAGGCTTTACAGAATATGCCAGCCAACCTATCCCATATCGGTCATAATCAAACCCATATCCCATCCCTGGATAACCACAACAGAAAGAACGCCCATGGGTATAGTCAATCTGGACCTTATAGTACCCGGAAACCTTCCCCATTCCGGGACGGAGTTCCGCCTTGTCCAAAATCTCTATCCATACCCATACATCGTTTCGATTGATGTCTGAATCGGAAGCGGTTCTCGACAGCCGATGGAGCTGTTCAATTGACAAAGGCTCACCTCGGCCAATCTCACTCACTGAATACTTTTCCGATAATCCTTTCTGCATATCAATGGCGCTTTTTGCAATGCCGAATTCGCATTTCTCTGAGCAGAATGGACTTGAATACGGACCGTTAGGACAGGAATCGCAAGGGTTATAAATACTCATGAAAACCATCCCTCTAAATCTAAAAAATGAGCCGCTCGCCCAGTGACGAGCGGCTCAGCAATTATTTCGCGGCCGAAGAATCTTCAATAGCTGAAGAAACATCGAATACTCCATGCAACCCATTTTCGCCGGAAACGACGGAGGGCAGCTGACCATTCCACTTGTCCAGCACATCCTGCTTCAAGGTGTTGTCTGTAACGCTGTTAGAGATGATGGCATTAGCTTCCGCTTTACCCTGAGCTTCAATCTTTTCTGCATCTGCCTTGCCTTGAGCTGTGGTTCTGGCGATTTCGGCATCAGCTTCGGCTTTCTGCTTATTTGTTTCGTTCTCGATTGCCTGTTGCTGCTGCTTTTGGGATGCGGCATTGCGTTCGGCCAGTGCGGTATTGTAAGACTCTTCAAAGTCCATCTGATTGATTACGACCTGAACAATATTGACGACACCCTCGCCGTACTTCTCATCCACCATGGCCTGGAGAGCATCTCGCGTATCCGGCTCGATAATGGCACGGTTCGTTGCTTGCTCAGGCGTCAGATTGTAGACTGCGCGTTTGAATGCGGACTCAAACATCACACTGTCGATGAGCGAATCCAGATTGTTGTTAAAGTTGATGTACAGATAGGCAGACTTGTCGGGAGAAATGCTTGCAGAAATAAGTGCATTCTTTGCGTAGACTTGAACCTGCCCCTTGGTTTCGCCCCAGACCTCTTCGAGTGCTGCTGTGAAATCCTGTTGTTTGTTGTTCACAAGGGCAATTTTCTGGATGAAAGGTACTTTAATGTTGACGCCATTTGGTACGCTTTCCTCACTGACTTGCCCAAACGTGCTGCGAATGCCGCTGTATCCGGTAGGAACAATCTTATAGCAATCTGACACAGCAAAGACAAGAAGGCCCAGGATGATAGCTCCCGCTTTGGCCTTGCGGCTATTGCGACAAAGCACACAACCCAGAACAATAATCGCTGCTGCAACAAGCAGCCCAATGATGATTTGCATTCTTCATTTCCTCTCTTTCATGTGCGTTTACGAATTGATTGCGATTACTTTTATTCCAGGGAAATGTTGCCTTAAATTTAGGCAGAGATTTTCTACCCAAGGACTTTTCCCAAGAAGCCAAATAAATTTGATGTCACCTCGAGCCAATACAGATGACAGACTATTCTGTTCCCTATCAATGACACCATATCCTAAAACCGAATTGCCGGCTCCCTCAAATTATAGGCTCGTGCCAAACTACTATAATTATATCACAAAAGATGCTATCTGTAAACAAACGAATAAAAGGGTGAACGCAATTGATATGCGTTCACCCTTGCTTGATACCTTGTCAAAATAAAACAAATTTGAATTGCGGATACCTTGCCTTGAGTAACTTCCATTTCAGATTAAACACCTGCGTTGTTAGCCATTTACCGGTGTTACGGTCAAATCCTTTGACATCTTCGATTGTGACAGTCCCATCCTGCTCATATTTGAAGTCGGCGCTATATGTAATAGGTCGGATGTGTTCGTTTCTGTAATCAAATGCTTCCTGAATGACAAGAACGTATTGTCTCTCCAGCCCACAAATTTTTCCGGCCTTTTCAAGAACTTGTAATTCGGAGTATCTACGGTATTCCTTTTTGCTGTCGAATACTTTCGATACACGACCATGGAGTCCAATCAAATTCTGCAAGATTTCTTTTGTTCGCTTTTTTGATAATGACAATGTACTGGTATCCAGCACATATCCGTCATCAAAAACAAGCACGGCAAAATTTTTGTACTTATTTGCTGGTTCAGAAACGTTTTCTTCAGCCCGAACACTAAGTTTGGAGTTATGGGCTATACTGTGGCTTGATACCCTCAAGCTTGGATTTTGAACAAGAAGTGCCTTTAGTTGTTCTTCATCCATTCTGAACATATTTAGCACCCCCTGCTCATCAAAATGCTGTTTTAGTGAACCGAAAAAACGATTGAACCAATTTTTATAAAAAACCGGATGATAAGTGCGAAGATTTGACATACTCCCACAGCTCACGCAGTGGGATTCTTCCCGCTGCACTGTGAGA
>ERZ1090866.279-NODE-279-length-19584-cov-7.054995_pt1 | contig 19584 bp, 26 predicted proteins | sample MGYA00478477_ERZ1090866 | MGnify/ENA primary metagenome ERZ1090866 (study PRJEB33644, sample SAMEA5815737) | chicken gut metagenome | biome: Chicken; feature: Gastrointestinal Tract; material: Caecum | place: Ireland | collected 2019-01-01 | study: A study of the... | reverse complement strand
GAGATGAGCGCTAGTCTCGTGGGCTCGGAGATGTGTATAAGAGACAGCATGATCACATTGCATCGCTGGTTTAGCCGCTTCATCGCCGCAACGGCTCCCAAAAGCGTTAGCCGGTTGTATGTCGTGACTTTTTCGCTCCCTGTCACAATCAATTCGTGATCCCCGTCCGTACCAGTAAATACTAGTGCGGAGGCGTATTTGCCATCCCTCACGGTCGGCCGCTGGAATGATGTCTCTATGTAGATTCTCACTGTTTTCATGAATCAAATCCTCCTGTTCAGCCGGATCAGTGTGTACCGGCGATATTTGTACCCTGTTTTGGGGTTGATGCCCTCGTGGATTCTTGCGATGTAATAGCCTTTTTTTGGCTTTACCTCTTTCGGCCATCGCGCCAGCTTCTTTTTGCGCGGTTCCGGGAGCGGCATATTTCGTGATGTGCTGTAACTCGCTTCTTTGATCCGCGGTGCAGCTTCTGATCCGTCCGCTTTCTTCTCGCGCGTGTGCGTTCCCTTTGTGATGTATGCGGCCAGCTCTGCGAAATCCTCGCTGTAGTATTTGCTCTTCTTGAGCTGTGTAAGGTAGACCCCGCCGTAGTTCCACGCATCCTCGAGGATTCTGGCGGTATCAGGGATGCGGTTAATCACGAGATGGATATGCCAGGCTCCTTTCGTTCCCCGCTCGATATTCCGGATCCAGAAGAGAGGGCTTCCGCGTTTCTTGTATTCCTTCCGTATATATCGGATCAGTTTTCGGAAATGCTGCTTCGCCGTCTCCATGTCCGGCGGGCGTTCGCTCGCCTTGTATGTCAGGGTAGCGAAATAATCTCCAGACGTAAAATACTGGATCAGCCTGTATTGGCATAACCTCGCCTTATTCATGTCGTTTACTTTCTGCATATCCTCTTTCGTGGGTTTCTTTTTCTTTTGGCGGGGCATCCCCGGAGCCCCATACCTTCCGTCATGATATTCCTCTACCGCGTATACATCTCCGCCTCTCAGACGTGTTGTTTTCCTCTTTGTAGCCATAACTTCTGTCCTAACTTTAATATCTTTATCGAGTACATAAAACGGGTGGAAATCCCCGTATTTTCTTGACTTTTCCGCCCGAATGAAGTACAATATACATGTCCTAATTTAGGCGGAAACGCCATTCCGGAGTATCTGAAGTAGCCATCAGGTACTCCGGTTTTTTATTAGAAGATCAGATATGTATTTCCCGTTTCTTTTGCCTTTTGTTCTGCATATGCTTCAGCCTCCTCTCGGGCGCCCGATTTGCACTCCAATCCATATGGATTCTGCCATCGGATGATCCATACCGGATCTGTTACCTGCCTTCCTTTTCTTTTCTCTTCCATTTTTCTTTATCATCTGTTATGATTATGTTGGTTAGTTGCCTGAGTGCCCGAGCTTGCCGGCTCATGTGGGCGCTCAATTTTTATTTCTCTGCTTCTATAAGTGATATCTTCTGTACCTTCTCTGATTACCGGAGAGCTGATGAACACCCTGCCGTTTGTCGCGACAATGGTATGGCTGCCAATCACCAGACGTTCCTTATTACCGAAGTATTCATACCGGCCATATATCGTGATGTCTCCGATCGGTATTCCCGTCTCGTTCGACAGGATCCGCTTCAGCTTTGCTTTTCCGAACTTCATATTTCACCTCCTGCATACACTCCTGATTTCATCTCTGATCTGTTCTGCGCTGAGCCCCACAATTGATACAGTATCGGTTTTATAGCCCGCGCCTACTTCCGTTCCCCATACCACAAACACTTCCGTATCGTAATCATCAAGTGTTAGACTTACGCTTAAGATTTCCTCATTCAGTTCTTTCTTCAAATCATCAATCAGCTTATACAATTCTTTTGACTTCATGCCTTATCGTCTCCTTTCAGATCGGCCCAGCCTGCAGCACATATATGATCGCTGCCTGGATCACATTGATTGCCAGCGACACTGCTGCTATAATCTCGATACTGCTGATTCTATTACTCCTTTTCCTGATCGGCGCCGGATCAACCCGCTTCGGATTCTCAGCCGGCATCAGGCTTGTCCGCTCAACGGATATCAAATCCAGCTCCGGGATTAGTTCTCTCATATTACTCTCACTCCTTTCTCACATTGCTTCTCTTGCAAGTCGTTCTTTCTCCTCGTCTGGAATCTGCAGCGCCTTATACAGCCCTCTCAATTCCCGCAGAGTAAACTTCGCCGGGTCGCGAATCTTTGCATACAATGTACTTTCCTTCATACCGGCTTTTCTGGCTACTTCCGGAACAGTCATCCGCCTGACTTCTATCAGATTCTTGATGCTACCGCGGATAATGCAGTTCTGCTCTTCCGGAATGTTTCTTACCATTGATCTTGGCATTTCAATACCACCTCCTCGTCTGTCTGGAATAAGTCCGTTTTATTGGACACCATCTCTGCTACACTACTCAAGGAAGTACTCGATAGATACTTCGAAGTAGTCGGCTATCGCTTTGGCTCTCGACGTAAAATTTCATTTGTTACCTTCTGATGTACAGATTTTGCTTCTTCGGAAAATTCAATCTTCCCTGACAAAAGCGCTACGGAAATCATCTGATTCAGTACAGCGAGTTCTTTTGTTGTAAATTCCACTCCTCTTCCTCCTATTGAATTTCTCAACTTTATCTCCTATACTTTAGTTACCGTTCGTGGTGTTGCGGAATACTAAAGAAAGGAGAATTCCATATGCTTACAAAAGAAGCTAAAACCGTTTTATATCACATGTACAAGGAATATCTTGTACGTCGTGATAACCATGTTCCGAGAGCTAGAGCCAAAGGGTTTGGCTCTGCCGAGTCAATACACGCTTCGCTTTTTCCTGATTGGTCTCTTGAAGATATCGAAGATGTGCTTCGCGAACTCGGTCGGAACAATTTTCTAAACAATCTTTACGCTGATGACACGGTTTATGATTGCGAGCTTTCCAACTCCGCCATTGTAAAAATGGAGAGCCAAAAGAAGGAAACTCTGCTGAGTGTCGCTGATTTCATTTCCAAATTTATACCTTGGTAATAGTCCAATCATCAGCCATCAGGTCATCCGCTGTCGGATTCCAGCATCTGCACGCTCTTTCGATTTTCCCCACTCTCATTACGATCAGTCTGCATGTATCGTATGAGTTTGTTGGTTTGATTGCAGAGTAAATGTCTGACTCTGGTTCTCTAGCGGATGTCCTGATAATTAATGCATCCTCTTCTAAGGCTTTCTTTACCGCCTCATGTATTCTCACCTATACCACCTCCTTCTCCTGCTTGCCCTCTTTAGTAATAATTGCTAATTGATTTCCCGTTACGGAAATGCTATAGTAATTTTATCGAACAAATGTTTGGTTTTATATGGTATCGTCACGTTTCGTGTCATTTTTATTAAAAAAAATAAACTGAACCGACTTGCCATAAAAAGCAGCTAATCTGATTTTAATTTCATCCCGTGGTACTCTACTTCCGTTTTCATACATGGAAAGCGCTGAAGTGCTGATGTTTACAGCCTTTGCCACTTCCTCCTGAGAACGATTCCCACGGAGTTCAACTAATCTATTAGCTATTGCATTTTTGTTCAAATTGTACACCTCCTATTATTTATTTGTCACATTTCGTGTCTAAAGATGTTATACCACACTACACATAGCGTGTCAATACTTTTTATATAGATTTTTCACGTTATGTGTCATTTTTCATTTACTTTATTCACGTATCGTGTTAAGATATGAATACGGAGGTGCGAAATGGGAGACTTCAAAAATGTATTTAAAAATTTACGAATAAAAGCTGGATACACTCAAGATGGTTTGGCTGAAGCCCTCGGACTTTCGCGTAGTGCTGTTAGTATGTACGAAAACGGAAATAGAGAACCTGATTTTGAGACACTAGAAAAAATTGCTGACTTTTTTAATGTTGATATGAACTATTTACTGGGTTCCTCCACAAAAACAACAGTCATACAAAGCAATTTTGAGCCGTCATATGAGGATGTAGAACAGCTTATTGCTCGTAACGGGAAGGACTTTTCGACAGAGCAAAAAATGAGATTAATCAAACTTTTGTCCGAAATAGATTAGTAGAGGACTGATTTATTTGGATTACAACAAAATTGTTACTGCAACCATTGAAGTGTTCCGGAAATGTGGTGTCCATTCGTTTCCGATCGACTGTGAGGATTTACTCAAGCATTACGGGTACCGGCTTTTTTCCTATAAGGAATTACGTGACCGGAACCCAGAATTGTATAGTCTGAGTCTTGGGTACTCTGAGGATGCTTTCCGAGCAGGTGCGTCGAAGATCGTAGCGTACAATCCCGATCGCCCTCATGGGCGTATCCGGTTTTCACTGATGCATGAACTGGGGCATCATGTTCTGGGGCACAATGGGGTATCTGATCAGAACGAAAAAGAGGCAAATGCTTTTGCCAGTCACATACTGGCTCCACGGATGGCAATCCACTATTCCAGATGCAAAAATGCGAATGACGTGGCAAGATTATTTGATATGTCCTTCGAGGCCGCTGACAACGCCTTTATAGATTACCGGCGCTGGCACCGGAATGTAGTGATGTATAAGATGTCTGCTGCTGACAAAGCAATGTACGCACATTTTTACAATAAAGATCAGAAATGTTTTGTTTGGAGTAAGCAGAACTGCTGCTTCTGCGGTAGAGTTCTATATAATTCGATGGAAAGCCATTGCAAGATATGCTCTCTTCCGCCAGCTCCAAAAGAACAGTATCAATATACTGGTGGATATTATGATGACAACGACCGTATATTGCAGCGTCAGCATCTAAAATGGTTGTATGATTTTTAGTTATTACACAGGTGCGTGATAACATATATGTGGTGTTTCTCGGAAATACGTGAGAAAAGAGGGAAAGTTTATGGGATTCGGAGATATTTTTCGGATTAAGGAATTTAAAAACGAGATTGCTCGACTTCAGCAGGAAAATCAAGCACTTATCTCAGATAATCAAAATCTACAAAGCGCCACAACTGAGATGCGAAACCGACTAAGCGAGCTGGGTGCGTTTGATTATTACAAAGTCAAAGAAATGACTGAGCAACTTCAATCGGATTATGATGCCAAGCAGCTTAGTCTTCAAAAAGAATACCAAGAAAAACAAGACCAAGCAGAGGCTAACCTGCAAAAACAACTTTCTGATTATGAGCGAATTATCGCAGATCGCAATCAGAAAAGTCAGGAAATTTTAACCCGACTTAATGAATTAATGTCGCAAGAGGCCAGAGTTACAAAAAATCTCAAAACTCAAACTAATAAGCTCAACCGTTCAAAGGAACTGGTAAAGGCTATCAATTATACTTTTGAAAAATATCTGAACTATGAGCCTTCTCAAAGTTCAATTAAGTTACCTGAAAATGACCTGTCCGATCTGGAAGAAATCACACCCTCCATAATGCTGAAACTTCATTGCATGGATGTTAAAGATCTCCGGAAGGCATACAGAGCAAATGATAAGCAAATAAATTCGGTGTTAGAAAAATACGCAGCACGTTATACAACAAAAGCAAATCAGGCTATCTATAAACTTATGGTAATAGCATTACGTGCAGAACTGCAAAATATCCTTTATAACCTGAAGTATGAAAAATTGGATAAATCTATTGAAGACGTAAAAACAGTAACGCAAAAATACCTAAAGGTCGCAGCTGATGGAAATCAAAGTATTGCAGGCACTCTCACTAAATTTATCGGAGAGATAGAATATCTCTTTATCAATGCCGTTAAAATCGAATATAACTATTATGTGAAGAAGGAACAGGCTCGGCAAGAGCAGCTGGCAATTAGAGAGCAAATGCGTCAAGAAGCGGAAGAACGCAGAGCCCTGGAAGCTGAACGCAAAAAGGTAGAGAAAGAAGAATCGAAATATCAGACAGAAATCGAGAAACTCAAAGAACAGTTATCTGCCGCCAAAGACGAAGAAATGGAAAAACTTAACGCCCGAATTCTTGCATTGCAGACTCAACTTGCTGAGGTTGTGGTTAAGAAAGAAGAGATTTCCAATCTTGCGAATGGGAAAGCCGGAAATGTCTATATTATCAGTAATCTTGGTTCATTCGGCGAAAATGTATTCAAAATCGGTATGACCAGACGCCTGAATCCTCAAGATCGTGTAAATGAACTTGGTGATGCCTCTGTTCCATTCAAATTTGATGTACATAGTTTCATATTCTCGGATGATGCTGTAGGATTGGAAAATAAGCTACATAATATCCTGAATGAAAAACGAGTCAATAAAGTCAATATGAGAAAAGAATTTTTCTACACTACTGTTGACGAATTGGAAGAACTCGTTACACAAATTGAGCCTACAGCTGAATTTAATAAAACGATGTTAGCTGAAGAATTTCGTCAATCTCAGTCAGCTGAAGGATTATATACGTCCGACTATTCTTTTGAAGAAGACGAGGACTAAGTTATAACCGCTACGGCGTTTATATAAACATGTGGTGTTTTTTAGGAATGAAGAGAAAGGAAGGAATTGAGAAATGAAAACTTGGAAACTTGTATCTGGAATCTTATCTATCGTGCTGTTTGTCTTTGTGACATTCCAGTCCTGTGCGGCCGGTGTTGCAAACACACTTGAAGCCAACGGCGAAGTAGGCGGATCTGCCGGAATTATTGTTGCTATCATGCTTCTGGCAGGTGGTATTGTTTCAATAGCTACACGTAAAGGCGGAAAGGGTGGAAATATCGCTTTAATCGTACTCTTCGGCATCGGAGCACTTTGCGGCTATACAATGGCTGGAAGTTACGGAGATCTCTATATCTGGGCAACATGGTGCTTGATCTGCGTTGTATTAGCGATTGTTTCTCTTGTTAAGGGTAATAAAACTAACTAAATGAAAACCGCCCCGGTGCGCCAACACCAGAGCCACCGGGGCATCCATAACAGAATAACGTATTTACCCGGGTAGCCGGGAAGGCGTGCAGTCATCCGTTCTTATCCTGTAGAAAGGGTGAATGCTATGAGTACATATGAAGAATTCATGGTGATTTTAACCGTGGCAATGCTCATTGTAGCAATTCTGAACTATAGAAAATAAGCAAGCCGCCTTGTCTCTTGGCCGGAGTAGGCAGCTTGCTTTTTAGTAACTGTTAACTTTGCACCGGAGCGGATAGGCTTCATCTATCTTCCGGCTATCCTGTTAAGTACATTATATAGCAGATGTACTTAAAAAGTCAACCGCCCGACGCTGCAACATCAGGCGGAAGATAATCTCCGAAGAGATACCTTCTTGACAGGAATATTGTATCATCTTCGGGCAGCCGAGACAATCCAGAACATTCGTTCATTGTCTGGCTGTTATTTTTATACCACAAAGGAGATGATAACCATGCCAACAGCAAGGAAACTTCCCTCCGGATCGTGGCGGTGTCTGGTTTTCAGCCATAACGAGCCCGTCTTTGATAAGAAGGGCCGACCAGTCATTGATCCGAAAACAGGAAAGCAGAAAGAAAAGCGTGTTTATGAGTCATTCACCTGCGATGATCCAAGCCGATCCGGCAAGCGCACCGCAGAGGCAATGGCTGCCCAGTTTGCAGCGACACGGGAAAAAAGGAGCCTGCCTGCGTCACATCTCACCTTTGGTGAGGCGCTTGACAGATACATAGAAGAACGCAGTCAGATACTTTCTCCCGCAAGCATCCGGAAATACCGAAGTATGCAGCGTAACTGCATGAAGCCGCTGGAGAACTACCGGATGCGCGAAATCACTCAGGACATTATTCAGGCAGAAATTAATGCTGCATCCCTCAAACTCGCCCCGAAAACCATACGAGATATGAACGGGTTGATCACGGCCGTAATGAATCGATACTGTCCTGATATCCGGCTGCAGATTGTCCTGCCGAAGAAACTGCGAGCGGATATCTATGTACCAACAGAAAAAGAAATAAAACAGCTTCTGCAGGAAATATCTGGTACTATTATGGAAGTTCCTGTTCTGCTTGCTGCATTCGGAGCTATGCGCCGTGGCGAAATCTGCGCACTCAACAAGAAAACAGATTTGACTGGAAATACATTTCACATTTCACGTACAATGGTGCTCAACGATAAATCAGAGTGGATAGTGAAGGCTCCAAAGTCGTATGCCGGTGACCGGTATGTGACTGTACCTGAGTTTGCGGCAGACAAATTTCGGGGGCTTCCAGGCAATACCGTAGGTCTGACACCGAACGACATTACAAACCGATTTAAAACAGTCCTGAAGCACGCCGGACTTCCACACTTCCGCTTCCATGACCTACGGCACTATAACGCCTCGATCCAGCACGCTCTCGGTATTCCGGACGCCTATATCATGCAGTCAGGCGGATGGGGAAACGATTCAGTCCTGAAAGAAGTATACCGGCACGCTCTTCCTGAGGTTCAGAAAAAAATGGAGAATAAAGCACTGAAATACTTTGAAAAAATGCAACACGAAATGCAACACGAAACGCATTAATCATTGTAAATACGGGGTTTATAGCGAAATTTTTGAGAGTTCAAGTCTCTTCTTCCGCATATATCCCGTAACCCGAGTGGTTGCGGGATTTTTGATTTTTCCGCGTAAATACGCGGTTTGCGGGATGCTAGTTATTTTAGAAATATTCTGAAATATTAGAATCCGTGTTGCATTTTAGAATGATATGCAACACGAAAATTGAAGATGATACAATATTCCACCCCGGAGTGATTGCTCCGGGGTAACTCATTATGTACATATTACAGTCCGAGGAAGGACGCCCATGTCTTCGGTCCCACATCTCCATCCACAGACAGACCGTGGTCTTTCTGGTAAGCTCTTACTGCCGCCGCGGTTCCGCTGCCAAATTTTCCATCAGCTCCTGCGGAACCACAGGAATACCCATGCGCGATCAAGTATTCCTGAATCAGTTTCGTGATTCCGCCTGAAGCCCCCTCTTTTACAAGAGGGCAGCCTGCAAGTGTGTTCGGGCCTTCTTTGCCGTCAACTTTCTGGTCGCTGAATCCTTGTGCGTTGCACTCTTCCTGCAGTTCCCTTACCCATGCGCTCTTGTTGAATTTGCTCGAGCTTGACGAGCTGCTACTTGAGGTTACTTTTTTTGTGTAGCTCAGACAGATCCAGCCTTTCTTCCCGCCGTAGCTGGTGTATCCCCAATCTCCCGAGGTCTTACTGATCGTCACCGTTGTGCCATTCGGGATTGCTGTGAGAATGCCGTATTTCGTACCTGCTCCACTGCGCACATTTACGCCGGATTTCGTGTTTATTTTTACCTTGTAGTTCGCCGTATTTCCGGATCCGCTTGAACTAGAAGAAGAAGATCCGGAAGAGCCTGAGCCAGTACCTGATTCGTCATACTTCGGGACACCATACCCTCTGATCGTCACGCCGTTGATCTGGATTGTCCTGCGTGCGACAGCATCCCCTTTATTTCCTTCTATGATTGTGATCGTGTTCCCGGATACTTTTTCAACAATCCCGATGTGATCCGGAGTTCCTGTGTTATCTCCGGAGCCGGAATCGTTCCAATCGTACAGGATAACATCTCCTGCACTCGGCTTATACGCATCGTTTTCGACCCATTCGCCGAGATCTTTGAACAGCTCAATCATCTGCGGACAGCTGCATTCCGTCGGAATGATAGCTGTATATCCACACTCGATGGATACCGCTGATACAAACGCTGCACACCACGAGTCTGTATACTTAACTTTATACCCTCGTGCCAGCGGCTTATGGCTATTATACACATCGATAATCTTTTTGTGGGATCCATCCGATTCCTTACATCCAATCCACGCCTGCGCCTGTTTTACTACTGCATTTCTACTGTATGACATATGTACTCCTTTCCGTTGCGACATCGCAACAAAAGAGGACGGTTTTCCGTCCCTTGATCTACTCTGTTTTATTCTTAAATTTCGTCCGGTTCCACATCTCTGAAACCTTTTCCCATCCACCCGTAGCGACCAGATATACAATAAAAGCGGCAATCACGGCTCCGACAATGTAATACCACAGAATCGCTATATGCAAATAGATACACAAAATCACCACTGCCAACGGACACAAGATCAGTGCGATTACCAGAGTCACCGCGTTTGTCTGGATATTCTTAAGTCCCGGCATCTCTTTAATCACCTGCGTGATGATGCTTGTCAAAAAGGCCAGTGCACCGATTGCAATCAGCGCGTAAGTAATATACTGCATTAAAAGTTCCATATTCATAGTTATTCCTCCATATCATGCGCCTGTTTATTCAGGTGCTTTTCAATCTTATTAATTGCTTCTGTCACCGGGCCATTGCAGCCCTGTTCCTTGAGCCCCTTCAGACAGGCAAGAAGCCCGTAGGTGATCAGGCACTGTTCTTCATTGATCTTCCGGATGTCCTCTTCATGGGTTTTGCGTATCTTTTCTGTCTTCTCTTCCAATTCTGCCGGCTTCTGGAAAAACTTATAGGCCGCGATCAGCACTCCTCCGATCACTCCCAGTGCCCCGATCAGACTGCCTGCCGTAATAATTGTCCCTATACTTATGTACACGGGTTCTACCTCCATATTATTTTATGCACAAAAATAAGACCGGTTCACGGTCTATCTCGAATGCTCATCTTCTCACCTCACTTATACGATCTCTACGTATATTCCAACCAGGGCGCTCAGATCGTGGTATACCGGCTGCCCTGTATCCCTGATGCAACGATACGTCACCTCATTCTGAATATAGTACTTTCCATTTTCCAGCTCCATGTTATTGTTGTAAGGGATAGGATATTCCATTGTCCCCTGATTCTGCTCGTTGATTTCCGTATACAGGCTTTCTGTGCCGGCTGCACCCGGGACATACTGCTCCTGGATCAGAAGTGTGGACTGGATCGTCTTGTACAGCTTCCCACCATACCGGAACTTAAATCCTGCACTGACCGTCTGACCAATCACATCCTCCCAGTCATCGTATAGCGCCCTTGCTTGTAGCGCCAGTGAATCCGGAAGAGACTGGGCTCCCGCCCGTGCGACCACGAGCATCGCCGACATTGTATCATCTCCTACTCTACTTCTTTTACTCTGAACGCTTACGCCTGAATTGGGTGCTGGAAATTTTTCATTGCTCGCCCCATTACTGATAACTAAATTCATTTTTCCTCCTTATGAAGCTTCGTAATAAGTTAAATCCGTAAGTATGCCATTCTCGAAAACCATTCGGCCATTTGCGCCCCATTCCTGGACTGTTCCATCATCATTCATCTTGAGAACTTGTACGTAATTAATGGTTCGAGTAACTCCTCCATTCGGCCAATCAACATTTTTGAGCGTATAATAATGCATATCAATGTCGCATCCTGCATTAAGCGTATTAGCCTGATATCCACCAGCACCAGCGAGCGCCGTGCGGGCGTAAGCCCATACCATAGAATACGTTGAAGCAGACGCTGTCTTTTCAACGCCCCATGACATAAAATGTCCGGTATAATCCAGATCAAATGTCAGTCCTTTTTGTGCGCTGTTATTGGTATTTACATTCGTCCCAATGTTTCCGACATCAATACCGTCTCTGATAAAGTCCAGCCTTGCACTTCGCATATAGATTTCATCATCACCGTTGTCACTATGGATCGTTCCTTCGATCGTAGCATTCCGGCAGGTCAATGTCCCGTTCGATGTCATACTGGAATAAGTGCTGCTCCATGATATTGTTGTTGCTTTCAACCGGATCGAGCTTGCCTTCTGCTCAATCAGGGAGTTAACGCTAGCGGCATAGGTGCTGGACTCTGTCACCGTCGATATGATCGCACTGTCTGTAATTTTTAAGCTCGCCTCATTTTTCCAAGACTCTAAATCTTCTATTTTCCCATTTGCAGTGTTCAAATCCGACTTTTTAGCATATGTACTCGATACGCTTACTGAAAACTGATTAATTCTCATATCAATAAATGATTGCATGGCTGTTGTAGTACTATAATCATTCTGCAAAGTCGTCTTCACCGCACTCAACTCTGCAGTAATCTCATTTGCCTTTGCCGTAATGGCTGCGTTCATTTGAGTTGTAGTGCTATAGTTCTTGCTTATATTCTGCTCGACCGCCGTAATATCAGCCGACAGACCGTCTACACTGGCTTTATACTCAGCAACCTTGCTGTCAAGTGATGTATACTGGCCAGATACAGTATTGTATTTCGTGGTCAAGTCAGAAAAATTAAGAGTAAGAGAATCAATATCCATGATTGCTGATGCCAACTTGCTGTACATTGTGGACTGACTGTTCTCCAGCTCAATCAGCTCTGACTCACTGATCAGCGCAGAGAGTTTTCCCTGAACCACTGCAATACTCGTCTCGTTTGCTTGGAATCGCTTCAGAACAGCCTCATCTCCGTAAATATTTATCTCTTTTTCAAATCTCAACTGCGGTTCCTCCTTTCGGGAAAAATCCATAACAAAAAGCACCCTATTCGGATGCTCTTTGGAATAAATTTTTCAATTTTAATATTGTTTTCTAATTTTACACAATGTACCGTCTATGGTTATATTTTACACTTTCATTACACGTTTTCGCGTAGATCATCGTTGTCTCAGGCTTCACATGTCCATATAGCTCCTGAAGCTCCGGCAGAGTCATTCCTCTTCGCAGAGCATCAGTCGCAGTTGTATGCCTGATAAGGTGAGGGAATACTCTGCGTCCTATTCCGGACCGTTCCCCGATCTCGCGAACAATCTTCTCGATGGATGTCTTTTTTAATCCCTGATGCGGTTTTCGTTCACTTACAAATAATGAAAGGTTATCATCCATCCGCGTGAACAGATATTTCTTTAGTGCTACTTCTGCTTTTGCATTGATATAACTTGTCCTGTGCTTATTCCCTTTTCCGAATAGATATACCTCGCCTTTCTGGAAATCTACGTCTGTTTTCTGCAGCCGGACAAGCTCAGTCACCCTGCATCCCGTACTATACAATGTTTCGATAATCGCTTTTTCTCTGTATGTTTTACAAGCGTCGCGCACAAGTTCAAGTTCAATGCCTGTGAGCGGCTCTCTCGGCTTCGCCTCGTATTTAATCGGGTGGATCTGCTTGCATGGGTTCTTGTTTATGTACCCTTCATCCCTGCACCACTCGAAGAATGTGTTGATTACAAGTCTCTTCCCGTCCATCGTCCGGTTTGACACCCCGTGCATCTGCTGATATGTGTACAGATAAGCCCGGATATCGTTTGTAGTAATGTGCGTCAGCTCCTTATTTATCGATAAAAAGAAATCCTTCAGATATAGGTCGTAAGTTTTCAGTGTTTCCTCGCTCAATCCCTCTATCTTTTTCGATATCATGTACACTTTGTAACATTCTGGGATCTGAGGAGTGTATTCGGCCAGCGCTGTCTCCTTCTTCTGGATATCGTAGTTGCCGGAAAATACTTCCAGCTCTCTCAAAATTACCGCAAGTTCATCATCTGATACTTTCCCATTAAGGTACGTCATAAATTCTTTTGCAAAGTTATCCATAAAAAATCCTCCTTTTGCGTACACAAAGGGAGGGTGATGTGGTATAATAATCACAGACCCTTTGTGGTTACATATGGAGTCAAGCTCAAAATTTGGTCGTGGAGAGCTTGGCTCCGCTTTTTGTTGTGTCGATGGATTTATTATATCACGTCTTTATTTTCTCTGCCATATTTTCCCACAAACTAGTGAACTAAATAGCAATATACTAAAAACATTTTGTATCAGGACAGTGCGATTTCGAGTATTAAAAACACAGTCGAAGCTATAAAAGGCCGATGTGTTCGATGTTACTATATTAATTCATCCATAACAACTGATATTCCCGTAATGTCTAGCGGATACTGCATAATATATACGCATGATGATATGTCAGGCGTAACGTGGTTATACCATAATAATGGTGCAGTATATGTTGCCAGAAAAGTGCAAGGTGTTTTACAAAATTTCGAAAACGTACGTTCTGCAACATCATAGTAAATCAAATAATCATACAATTATTGGGTGGATGTCATCAATTTTGAGTCCATGTCCACTTCTTCTTGCTAACATCATATGTTCCAATATGGAATTTTTGATTGTTCATATTATAAGCATATGGGAATGTAATGATTGTAACAGCCCAAGAATCACTTATTGAAATATAAAACGATGCATATGTTAATTCATATTCAATTTCTGGTGAGCTATCTCTGTGCAATAAGCCATAACAAATTACACCTGCTTTCAATAAGTCATTAACACTGGGATCATTTTTGTATTTTATCTTGCTATTTAGTTCATTAACTGCTCCAAGCACAGTTTTAGCCGTTGTGTCCAGCGAACTGAATGACTGTGACGACAATTTATTCAAAATTGCAGTCGCCAGTTTGTCGTAATCAATCAGATATTCTTCTGCCGTTCCAACCATTAGCATTTTATCTCCTGTTGTCGGCGCTGTTTTTGATGGTAAGGCGTTAATTTTTTGATCTGCCATATTTTTCTCCTTTCAATTCTCCACCCATGTAGTCAGTCTGTTTCCACCCCGGGTTGTTAAATATGCTCCTGACCGGGTTGTTAGATAACGTGTTTCATATGTTGTAAATCTGCCAATGTATGTGCTGCCAAATCCAACACTGCTCTTGGCCACCGTGATTCCGTATCCATAGCCGATATACTTCTCCCCAGACTCGCTCTTTGCGTACCAGGTAAACCATCGGCTGTTGAAGGTATTTGTCACATCCTGCCCGGCTTTATAAACCTTGGCAGTTAGAGTCACCGTATTATTTCCGTTGTCGTTGTACTGCACATTAAACAGAAGCGTTCCGTCCGTAACTCCAGTGATATCCGTCTGTATACTGGATATATTCGCTCGAATCCCGTCCATTCCTGTCTCAATATTGGTGACGTCCGTTCGGATCGACTGCATTCCTTCCCGGATATCATCGATATCCTCTGCCAGTCCATCCGCATCTGTCAGAACAATAACGCTCTGGCTGTCAAGCTCATTCAGACCACCGGCAGAGTACAGTGTGCACCGGATTGATTTCACGTTCCCGCTAGACGGCGTGTAGTTTTTCCTTAATTCGTCGGATGCTGACATATATTTCTGAGAGTAATTCGTTCCGTCCGTGGCTTCCTCGATCTTGTATCTCCCTGAGTAATCAGTCAGCATGGTCCCGTCATTATACTGGGCATAAAACGTCACCTGATTCGGCTGCAGCGTTCCATCCTGCTGTTTCCGGATTACCAGCGTGCTACACCGCAAAGAGTAGGTTATTCCGATTTTGCCGTCCGGCGCCTTGCTGATTGAGAATCTTTTTTTGATATGGGCGCCGCCGGTCCGTACTACCAGGTACTTTCCGTCTGCTGTCAACAATTTGTCGCCTTTTCGGTCGGTCAAGTACATATCCCCGGTGCCGTACAGTGCATCGATATCCACCCATCCGTCATTCGTCGTCATGCCCGTGACTTGATAGGTCCTTGTCTGTGCATTCCAGGTGCCGGTAACTCCGGCTGATTTTGTTACTGTAAATGTCGCTTGCTCTGATACATCCACATCGCCTGAGTACACAGTCATCTTAGTGTTACAATCGGAGTAGTCTCCTCCGGATCCGTCCGTATTTGTATGGACAACATGTGCATCGTTGCTCAGCACCGCGCTGATCGCATCCAATGTGTCAATCCCTTTAATCGCTTCCAGGGCTTTCTGTGCTGCGTCCTGTGCTGCATCTGCGGCGGATCCTGCCATCGTAATCTCGTTTGACATCTGGCTGTAGATCTGTGTCAGGCTCTGGTTCTGGTCATCAAACCAAATCCGATTACTCTTCAGGACCTCTGTGCTACCGTTCATGGCCGCGAACAGGCTCGTAATATCCAGCTTACTTCCGGCGATGGCAGCATCATCCGCCACCATGTCATTCACAATCAGCCCATCTGAAATAGCCCCGGGCTTTATTCCGGTATCATCGATCAAGATTCCGGTGCCAGTAGCATTAAACAAAGCAAAGGTAAAGTCCCCGTTCGCATCCCGGCCGGCCTGCATCCGGACCACACCGTTCTCATCCTTCCACTGCTGCGTTGCTCCGGAAATCATGATCCCGCCGTCATCTGACATGATCTTGAACTTATTCGTGCTGATCGTACCAGAGAGCAGATCTCCTACTGTCACCGTCTGCATGACAGCATTCCGAATCAGTGCACTGTCAATCACAGCGTTCTGGGATGTCAGGTGGATGTTTTGCAGGTCACCCACACCAGCATTTCCCGCCAGGAGGGACTTGATATTGGCGCTGTCCGCCTCCAGGACGCCGATGGTTGCATTTACCGCGTCCAGGTCCGTGATCTTTGCATAAGTGATATTAGCTACATCTGCATCCAGTTTTCCAATCAGCGCCTGATCAATATTGGCAACGTTGGCATTCAAGGTACCGATATCCGCTTCCACCGCGGTCAGCTTACCGGTCACCTGCAGGTACTGGGTGGTCAGATCCACGATGGTTGCGCTGCTTATGATGGCATTCTCAAGATCGTAGATCTGGCTACTGTAGATCCCGTCAATGGTGTCCCCGTCCACCTGTCCATTATCATTGGTGATATTTTCGACCGTATCTGCTGCATCATCATATTTCTCTGCCAGCTCATCAAAGGTCAATACTTTGTTGGCCAGTGTGCAGGTATCCCGGCTCGGTTCTTCCGGATACCGTTTCATTCCGACAATCCGCTGCTTTTCTCTTGTTCCGGTGATTCCGTCCATCAGAGTCACCGTATCTCCCATCTCATAGGCAAGGATACTATACGTGCCGGCAGACGCCCGTGACAGGTCAATGATATCGGCACTGTAGGAGCTGTACGGCTTGCTCATATCTGACAGCTTCGCTTCTGCATCCTCTTTCAGAGATTCCGGATCCGTGTACCGCTCATCTTTCCAGATTATCCTCTTTACCTTGTCGCTGTACTGATGGTTTTCCACATAGGTTTTTTCGTTATTCACCGATGCGATTGTCAGACCATCTTTTCCATAGGGCTCCAGTTCGGTATAAAAATCGTAGCTGGTGGACTGGACTTCCAGCTTTTTCAGATTCAACTGGCTGGTAAAATACACACCTTTATCGCTCCCGATGGATTCGTATATGTAGATTTGCTGATCTTTGGAATCCACCTTGATTTCAGCTCGATAGGTCTTCAACGCCTGTTTCAGGATCTCCAGAGCTGACACATTTGTCATGGAGATCGTTCGCTTTTTTGTGACCGTGGATTTCGCAACCGTCCATCCGGTTCCAGAAAAAGCAAGCTGCATTGCTTCCTGAATCGTCTTCTCCGTAGTCTTAAAACTCCGGAACGCCTTTCCTTCCAGTCCTTCCATGTCCAACTTTGCCGTGATATTCGCTTTTCCTTCTGTGCTTTTCGTAACTTCCTTGACAACAAACCGGTCTTCTTTCGTTTCGATGTAGCATTCCGGCACCAGGATCCCCCGCACGTTACGGAGCGGAACAGAAAAAGAGAGCGTCTTGTCATCCAGATCAAGTACGCTCTCTATGCATAAATCCTGATATACCCGCAGTCCTTTCAAGGGGACTTTATTCTTATCCAATATTTTCAGCAATGCCGTCCCCTCCTTTCGGCTATTCTTCGATCATAAATTCCAAAACTTCCAGTTCAAATGGTGTCAGTGCATCAAACTTTTCGGAGTCGCATTTTTCTACGTCATCCATCATGACAGTGTGGATCGGAATGTCTGTTTCGATTTCCCACAGTTCATCCATAGCTTCCTTATACGCTTTTTTGTCTTTCAGAAGGTACTCTTTTCCGTCTTCCGATTTCTTCAAGCCGTTCTCATCTTTCTCGCCGTAGCGATTCAGGATCTTCATCCTTTCCTCTTCATATGCCTTTGCCGCGTCATCCATTGCGGCCAGATTTTTATTAATTGCAAACCCGATCTTTACCGGAAGCTGTTTCTGCTTGATAGGCTGGATGTTGTTGTAGATTGCCAAGATCTGTTTATTTTTTATTTTCATTAGTTCATTTCCTCCTGATTTTCCTCAGATTCTTCCGGTGTTTCTTCTGCCTCTGCCGCCTGCTGATCTTCCAGTTCAAAAAGCATTGTATCAAACTCTGCCATATCTGCCCTGCACTCGGTCTTGTTTGCCTCATACAGATCCAGATCCTGGATTGTCTTGTTACTATTGCTTCGGCCGGACTCCGGGATCTGAGCGGTCATGTAAACTGCTACCTGATCTCCAATCATGGACTGATAACTCAATGCAATATTTTTTGTTCCTTTTAATGCCATAACGCATCCTCCTTATATATATCTTGGTTTATACTTAATAATTACATCGCATGATACTGAACTGCTGACAAATGTCAGGACATTGCTACCTGGTACCAGTGTTGGAAATTCCCACATCTCCGTATCTGCATACTTGTTTACTCCATCCTCAGTCACAGTACAAGACTCCCCATCGATGATGACCTTCTTCCCGGCTGTCAGGTTTTTGATGATAATGTCCTCCGCTTCTCCGGTAACGGGATCCCTGGCGGCGCCCTTGATCGTGTATGCAGTAATTGCGCCGGATGGAGTCAGCTCTATGATGCATGGTGTTGTCTGATTTCCCGCGACATTAATTGTCTTACCCGTCTCTGCTATCTCAATCGATACTTCTCCCTCAGTCTTTTCCCATGCCTGGAATGTAAGAGACAGAGAATAGTTCCATCTCTTCAAGAATTCTTTCTCCGTCTCCTTTAGTTCTCCTTCCAGTTCAAGATCCATATTATCGAGCTGTATAGTTCCACTCATGCAGTCTGCTATTATATTGCTGACTGTAATCTCTGCATCCGTTTTAGATGTTCCAAATACGATCATTTCAGCTTCAACATCAAAAAACTTTCCTTTCGGCCTTTTCCCAGGAGTCGGATAATCCGCATCATCTATCCATTCTGTAAAGGTTGTGATAGACCTCTCCTGTATTGTCTGTTGTCCTAATAGGAGCTTTGATCCGTACTTTTCTTTTAAATCGATTCCATTTACTATCATCTTCTTCTCGCCACCCTTATCGCAGCCTGGTTCATGAAATAATCAATATCGTCCTGACTTTCAAATTTATAATTTCCGTAGAAATTAATCTCCGTTGTTCCGTTGTTTCCACTTGCCACCGCCATTGGGTTTATGTTCACTGCCATATCTCCGCTTACTTTCTCTACAGCATTCTGTATAAGTCCTCTACTCTTCTCGATGCCTTTTGCCAGTCCTTCCATAAAATCTGGCATCCATGTTTCATAATCTCGAAGGGGTCCTTCATCCGGGCGTGAGAAATGCAGGAATGACCGGATCTTGTCTCCAATTCCTTTCACAGCATTGACGATTCCCTGTACTCCGGACATAATGCCATTCTTTAATCCATTGATAAAATCCTTGCCCCACTGAAATGCCTGCCCCGGCAGTCCGGTAATAAACCGGATGGCGGAAGAAAATCCATTGGAGACCACGGAATACAGCCCGGAAAGGGCAGAGCTGATCCCGGAGGCCATCCGCTGGAAGGCGGTCACCGCTGCTTCACGCAACGTGGATGCGATATTCACCACCGTGGTCTTGATGCCGTTCCAGACAGAAGACGCC
>ERZ1090866.274-NODE-274-length-19849-cov-8.380065_pt1 | contig 19849 bp, 16 predicted proteins | sample MGYA00478477_ERZ1090866 | MGnify/ENA primary metagenome ERZ1090866 (study PRJEB33644, sample SAMEA5815737) | chicken gut metagenome | biome: Chicken; feature: Gastrointestinal Tract; material: Caecum | place: Ireland | collected 2019-01-01 | study: A study of the... | reverse complement strand
GAAAAAGTCAAAAGCAAAGCCGCCGCTTAAACGTGCCATGCCGCCGCGCGCACTTTTTTAAGTGCGCGCGGCGGCAGCCTGTTTAATGCAATTATAAATTCTGAAAGGGAGTTACTCCTTTACGAGAACTGCCTTTATACGCTTTACGCCCGCCGATACGTTCTCCTGCTTGGCAATCTTGAACTTGCCCAGAACGCCGGTGCGCTCAACATGCGGTCCGCCGCATATCTCCTTTGAAAAATCGCCTATGGTGTACGTCTTTACCCTCTCTCCGTACTTGCTTTCAAAAAGGCCGGTAAAGCCCTGCTCCTTTGCCTCTTCAAGCGTCATTTCACGCATTACCACGGGCTCGTCCTTGGCTATCTCGCCGTTGACGAGGTCCTCCACCTGCTTCACCTCTTCGGGGGTGAGCTTGCGGGGGAAGTTGAAGTCGAAGCGCAGCCTCTCCTCTGTGATGTTCGAACCCTTCTGGTTTACTTCGGGGCCGCACACCTTTTTGAGCGCCGCGTGCAGAAGATGGGTAGCCGTATGCAGTTTGGTCGTCTCCTCCTTGTGGTCGGCAAGGCCGCAGGCAAACTTCTGCTCGCTGCCCGCGCGTGACTTTTCCTGGTGCTCGGCATACGCCTTTCTGTACCCCTCTTCGTCCACCGTAAGGCCCTTTTCGCGCGCCATCTCCATGGTTATCTCCACGGGGAAGCCGTAGGTATCGTACAGCCTGAACGCCGAATGTCCGTCTATCATTCCGCCTGCGGGCAGCGCGGAGGCAACCTTTTCGAACTCTTTAAGGCCCTGCTTTAAGGTTGCGGAGAACTTCTCCTCCTCCTTGTTGAGCTCCTCGGCTATGCGCGCAGAGTTGCGCGTAAGCTCGGAATAGACGTCCTTATACTTTTCTATTATTGTTTTGGAAACTTCGTTGAGAGCGCCCTTGGGAAGGTCTATATTTCTTCCGTAGCGAACTGCGCGGCGGATTACCCTGCGCAGAATGTAGCCCTGATCGGTATTGGAGGGCACTATGCCGTGGTCGTCGCCAAGCATGAAAGTGGCCGTGCGGACGTGGTCGAGCACTACGCGGAAGGCCTTGGTCACCTCCTCGCTCTCGCCGTACTTTCTGCCTGTAAGCTCCTCTATCTTTTTAATGGCATTTTCAAAAATATCCGTTTCGTAAACGCTGTCTACGCCGTTGAGTATGCACAGCGTGCGCTCAAGTCCCATACCGGTATCGACGTTGCGCTGCTTTAAAGGCTCGTATTTGCCCTCTGCAGTCTTGTTGTACTGCATGAACACGTCGTTCCATATTTCGAGGAAAGTGCCCTTCTGCGCCTTTTCAAAGTCGTAGGGGCCGAGCTTTGCCGCGTCCTCATGGTTGCGTATTATGTGCATTTCGGTATCGGGACCGCACGGACCGGTAGTGCCGGCAGGGCCCCACCAGTTGCCCGACTTGGGCAGGAAGAACACGTGCTCGGGCTTTATGCCGCACTTAATCCACAGCTGCGCGCTCTCTTCGTCCTTGGGGCAGTCCTCGTCGCCGGCAAAGCAGGTGACGGCTATGTCGTCCACGGGTATGCCGAGATAATCGGGCGAGGTCAGAAATTCAAACGACCAGGGAATCATCTGCTGCTTGAAGTAGTCGCCGAGCGACCAGTTGCCGAGCATTTCGAAGAATGTGCAGTGAGAGGAATCGCCCACCTCGTCTATGTCGCCCGTGCGCACGCACTTCTGCACGTCGGTAAGCCTGTTGCCTGCGGGGTGCTTTTCGCCCAGCAGATAGGGCACGAGCGGGTGCATGCCCGCCGTGGTGAAGAGTACCGTGGGGTCGTTTTCTGGTATGAGCGACGCCGAGGGAATTATGGCGTGTCCCTTTGATTTGAAGAAATTGAGATACATCTCTCTCAGAGATTCTGAAGTCAGCTTTTTCATAATATATAACCTTTAAAATTATTTCCTTGTTACCTCGTATCCGTCCTTGGAGTCCTTTACAGAGTAGCCGAGGGCGTCTATCTTTGCGCGCAGCTCGTCGGCGAGCGGCCAGTTTTTGCTCTTTTTGGCGTTCCAGCGCTCCTCCGCCAGCTTTTTTACCTCTTCGGGAATTTCCACCGCGTTTTTGGCCGAAACTTCGGCAAAGTACTCTTCGGGCTGTTTTCTGAACAGACCTAAAAGAGAATAGGTCTTTCTGACCTGCGCGCAGTCGTCAGCCGCGGTTGCATCGCCTGCGGCAACCTTTGCCGAGATGCCCTTGAATATGCCGAACAGGTCAGAGAGTGCAAGCGCCGTGTTGAAATCGTCGTCCATGCACCTGTCAAACTGCTCATCTATCTGCGCGTTCCCGCCCTTTCCGACGCCGAACTTATCGTCAGACGCCTTGAGAACTCTGTAAAAATCAGAGAGGTGCTTTTCGGCCTCGGGGAAGAGCGTATCGGTAATGTTTATATCGTTGCGGTAATTGTTCTGAAGCAGGGCAAACTTGATGGCCTCGTTGGTGTACTTTTTGAGCAGATCCTCAAGCAGAAGGCTGTTGCCGAGCGATTTGGACATCTTCTGCCCGTTCACCTTTATAAGGCCGTTGTGCGTCCAGTACTTTGCAAACTGTTTGCCAGTGAGGCTTTCAGACTGCGCAATCTCGTTTTCGTGATGGGGGAAAATGAGGTCGCGGCCGCCGCCGTGAATATCTATCTGGTCGCCGAACGCGGCGCGGTTCATTGCGGAGCACTCTATATGCCAGCCAGGCCTACCCTTGCCCCAGGGCGAATCCCAGCATATTTCGCCGGGCTTTGCCGCCTTCCACAGCGCGAAGTCGGCGGGGTTGCGCTTTTCTTCGGCATTCTCCACGCGCACGCCGTCGAGCATGTCCTCAACCGAGCGGTTTGAAAGGCAGCCGTAGGAAGGGAAACTGGATACGTCGAAATAGACGTTTCCGCTCTCCGCCGCGTAGGCGTGGCCATTGGAAATGAGCGCCTGAACAAAGTCTATTATGTTGCCTATGTTTTCTGTGGCCTTGAGCCATATGTCGGGGTCGTCCACTCCGAACTCGCGCATAACCGAGTCGGTCTTTTTTATCATCATCTCGGCATACTTGTCGGCGGGAATGCCCGTCTCCTGGCTCTTTTTGATTATCTTGTCGTCTACATCCGTATAGTTGCGCGCGTATCTTACAGAATATCCCTTCTTCTGAAGGTATTTGCGCATTATGTCGTAAATGAGCGCCTGAAAGGCGTGGCCTATGTGAGGCTCGCCCGATACGGTTATGCCGCAGGCGTACATCCTGACCTTTCCTTCTTCGAGGGGAACGAACTCCTCCTTGCGCCGCGTAAGCGTATTATAAATCTTCATATCTTTACCTTTTTACAGGGCGCGCTGTCCGACTGGGCAGTGGCGCGCCTCTTTGCCTTTTTTATTATATAATTATGCAGAGCGGTTTACAAACCTTTTGCCGCTCTTTTTTTGCTTTTTGCAGTAAAATTATTTTAAGTTTGCGCCGCCGACGCTTTCAGAGGGCTGGTTCTAGTCTGAATTTTTGCCTTCATTGTCCTGAGTACTTCCTTCAGACGGCAATCCTTCAGGCTGTACGCCGCTTTTTCTGACCTCTCCGCAGGGAGTTGCGCCATTGCTGCGCGCACCGTCGCCGAGCACCTCGCGCACGAACTCCTCTTCCTGAGGGGTATAGAGCGGGATTACATCTTCGCCAACAATCTTCCTCAGCTCGCTCTCCAGCCGAATGACCCTTTCGCGCAGACGGCAAATCTCCTTGGCGTACGGGTCGGACTTCTCCTGAAAGAGGTCTACCCCCTCCTTGCTGCCGCCTATGCGCACGACGCGCGCAGGCACGCCCACCACAGTCGCGTGCGGAGGTACGTCCTTTAAAACGACGGCACCCGCTCCCACTTTGGCGCAGTCGCCTACGGTTATGTTGCCAAGCACCTTTGCGCCCGCCGATATTACGCAGTTTTTGCCCACCGTGGGGTGGCGCTTGCCCGTCTCCTTGCCCGTACCGCCGAGCGTTACGCCCTGGTATATTACAGTACCCTCGCCCACTTCGGCCGTTTCGCCTATGACGACGCCTGCGCCGTGGTCTATAAATACCCCGGGAGCAATTTTTGCTGCAGGGTGAATTTCAATGCCCGTGAAGAACTTTGCAAGCTGGCTCAATATCCGCGCTATAAGCCTTAACTTTATTCTGTAAAAGAAGGCGGCCGTCCTGTGCCAGGAGAGGGCGTGCACGCCCGAATAGGTCAGCCAGATTTCGAACTTGCTGCGCGCGGCAGGGTCGTTCTTTTTTGCGGCGTTTATATCCGCACGAAGTCTTTTGAACATACAGCACCTTTTTTAAACTTTATATATTCCGCTTTTTTATGCGCGCACTTGTTTTTAAGCAACTGTTTTTTGCTTACGCAATTTATGTCCGCTTGTGCAAACGTTCAATTACATACGCGCCTCTATTCACAACCAATTAAAAATGCGCCTTTATAGTCACCTTAAAAGGGTAAAAGCAGACGGCAGGAGGCGGCACAACGGTATAAAAAAAGCGCCCGCATACTACAAAATACATAGTATGCAGAGGCGCACTACCGCTGTTCCACTCTGCTTCGGCACGGCTACGCCGTACCCTTTTGCACCCTTGACGCGGGCGGACGCGGGGGCATTTACACCCCGTCCTTGAACAAACTGTTCAGACGGCGCACACTCTGCCTCGGCGCGCGGAATTTTCAGCTGCCTCCCGCTCTCTTTGGCGCCTTGAATTGCAGAATTTTCCGTCTTGCGGATCTTTTTTCCATTATAATATAAATTGCGGTGCAAAGCAAGCGTTTGAAAGCACCGTCGCAGAACGCCACCATATAAGCGGCTGCCCTGCAAGCAACGCAAAATATTTAAGCCAAACCGATACTGCCGCACAAAAGGCTCTCTTTCAGCCCTGCCACTAAGCCGTCAGCTTAAAATCAGCCGTTCTTTGCGTCCAGCTTGAATACATCGCGCGATTTGCCTATTACAAGGATATGGTCGGACGCGCGGAAACGATAGTCGGGCATGGGCGTAGGGTCAAGCGTTTCATCATTTTTGATTGCCACTATGTTCACCTTGTAGCGGGTTCTTACTTCAAGTTCGGCTATCGACTTGCCCTCCCACGATTTCAGAACGGGGACTTCGAATATTGCATACCCGCCCGTAAGCTGGATATAGTCGTATATGTTGTTGCCGCCCATGCGCATTGCAAGCCTGTCCGTCGCGTCGCCGTCGGCGTACACTATCTCGTCTGCGCCCACTTTGCGCAAAAGGTCGCACTCTATCTCGCTGCGTGCGCGCGTAACCACGTACCTAGCGCCCAGTCTCTTTAAAAGCATGGTTGTTATCATAGAGGCCTCGAAGTCGTCGCCGAGCGTTATGCAAACCACGTCGTAAGAGGGAATATCAAGCTCCTTCAGCACGTCCTCGTTGGTGAAATCCCCTATCTGCGCGTCGGCAAAGCGGGTGGCAAGCCTCTCTATACTGGCCGCGTTGCGGTCGAATATGAGCACGTCGTGCCCCAAATCCTGCATCTTTTCGGCAAGATGCGCACCGAATTTTCCCATTCCTATTATAAGAACACTCTTTTTCATAATCTTCCTTTATCTGACGGGCGCTTATCCATAGCGCCGCACAAATTTCTGACGGTAGCCTTTTTGCTCCAACAGCTATGGCTGCTTATTTTATGCGCCGCACCACTAGCTACAACTCGTCTGTATCAATCAGCCTATCATTATATGTTCAGGCAGCCTTGTTATTGCAGGGGGGCGGCGCGTTTCTGAAAAGACGAGTATGAGCGTGTAGCCGCCTACCCTGCCGAAGAACATTAAAAGTATTAAAATTACCTGCGAAAGGGCGGAGAGTTCGGCCGTTATGCCGAGCGTGAGCCCCGTTGCGCTGATTGCCGAAATTACCTCGAACAGCACGTTTTTGAAGTTTACCACGTTGGGCACTTCCTGCCCAGCGATAACCGTGGTCCAGTTGCCGTAGTCTGATTCGTACGGCGTGCCGCCGTCTACTCCGCAGATTATAAGCACGCTGATTATTATGGCGAACATATACAGCATAGTCACGGTCACGGCGCTTATCACGTCGTCGCCCTCTATGCCACGCTTGAACACGCGCACCTGCCTCTCCCTTCTGCAAGCCGCAACCATCGTTAAAACGAGCACGACGAATGTGGTCGTCTTTACGCCGCCCGCGGTAGAGCCGGGGCTGCCGCCCACAAACATAAGCACGTTGGTGAGAATGTAGGCGCCGTCTGAAAAGTAGTTCATATCAACCGTGTAGTGGCCCGCCGTACGGGGGGTCACCGCAAAGAAAAGGCAGTTGAGCACCTTATCGCCCGCGTTCATTTTGCCTATCGTGCCGTCGTTGTTCCATTCGAACGCCATAAACAGCGCCCAGGCGAGGAGCAGTATTGCGCCCGTGGATATAAGCACCACCTTTGTGTGGAGCGAATAGCGCGAGGGACGAAACCTGCCCTTTATTACGTCGTACCACACATAGAAGCCGAGGCCGCCAATGGTGATGAGCGCCATTACCACTATAAGAAAGAGCGGGTCTGAATTATAGCCTGCCAGCGAGAGGTCGCCGCCCGCGCCCGTGAGCGAAAAGCCCGCGTTGCAGAAAGAGGATACCGAAGTGAACACCGCCTGCCATATCCCCAGGCCCCAGCCGTAGTCGGGCACGAAACTTATGGCAAGCAGCACGGCGCCAAGAAATTCGAGCGAGAACGTGCCGATGAAGATATACTTCAAAAGCCCTTTGAGCCCCGCCATTTTCAGGCCGCCCGCCGACTGCATTGCCAGCTTGCGGTCTGAAAGGGTTACATCCTTTTTGATGTAGAGCATAAACAGCGAAATTATTGTGATGAACCCTAAGCCGCCTATCTGGATTAGCACGAGCATCACTGCCTGACCGAATCCCGTAAAATATGTGTAAGGGTCGATTACCGTATGCCCCGTAACGCACGTGGCGCTGGTTGCCGAAAAGAGCGCGATTAAAAAATCGGGCTCGCCGCTGCGCACGGCAAACGGAAGGCACAAAAGCCCCGCACCCACGAATATTACAAGCACGAAGCTTGTTGCCACTATTGCAATCGGGCGGAATTTAAATCTTCTAACTTTCATATAACCTGCCGGAACAAGAGCGCCGCAAAGAGGCGCAAAAAAGGTCGCGCCGCTTCTTTTAAACGGCGTTAACGCTTTAGATTATAACATAACCGGGCGCAAAAATCAATTTATTTTGCCACATAATGCGCCCACAGCCTCTATTATAAGCTTTATGAAATTTTTTAACAGTGCTTTATGAAAATTTGTTAAAAATGTTAATTTAAATCTTGACTTTACAAGTATTTTGCTATATAATAATTTGGAAGAAAAATTTATATGTTAAATTATAACATAGGAGGTTGTGTAAATTGAAGCGTGAGAGATTGGAAGAAGTTGCCGAAATTCTTGATAAACGCGGCAAAATGACTTTGGAACAACTTGAAGAAGCTTTCCCTGAAGTTTCGCAGATGACCCTGCGACGCGACCTTTCTCAGCTTGAAGAAGACGGGCGCATAATCCGCATACGCGGCGGTGCAATGTCGGTTAAGGAAGTTCAGAAAGTTTCGGGCGAGGCCTACACCAAAAAGACGACTATAAACATGGACGCGAAGATAGTAATCGCGCAGAAGGCCGCCACCCTTATAGACGAGGGCACAAGCATATTTATGGACGGCGGCACAACGGCCATGTACCTTTCAAAGGAAATGCCCGACATAAAGTGCAACATCTTCACCAACGGCATAGCCGTTGCAATGGAGCTTGCGCAGAAGAAGAATGTAGAGATAACCGTTGTAGGCGGACAGCTTATGAAGGACAATCTTTCCACCTCTTCGCCCGCGGCAAAGGAATATTTCAACAATACCAACTTTGAAATAGCAATAGTTTCTGCCCTGGCGTTCACGCCCGAACACGGTTTTTCGTGCAATAGCCAGACGGAGAGCGACCTTCTTAAGCAGGTTTTCCGCAAGGCGCGCCACGTATATATGATGCTGGACAGCTCAAAAATAGGCAAGATAAATCCCTACACCTTTGCCCAGCTTGAAGATATAGACGTGCTTATTACCGACGACGTATTCCCCCGCGAGTACAAGGCGCTCTTTGAGCAGAACGACATCGTTGTAATGTAAAAGAGCTCTACCTGAAAATCTGAGCAACATTTTTAAAGTTTTCGGGATAAAGTGCAATATCTGAAAAAAATTGAAATATCTGAAAAATGTAAATTTACAGCGCCGCCGGAATTTCCGGCGGCGCTGTCTTTTTATGGAAAATTTCTATTCAATTGTTGCCACCGCATTTTTATAAGCAAATACGGGCTCAATCATTATAATATTTGCCGTTTGTATACGCAAAACGGCCGTTTAATCGTTGTAATCCTTTAACACGGAGGCAATTTCCTCTATATACTGCGTCATTAGGAGCAGTCGGTCAATGATGTTGGCTGTTCGCTCCTTTACAGATATTTTCCCCTCCTCCCAAAAGCCGCAAGGAAGATTGCGTTTTATTATTTTTGAAGATTGCGCCAAAGAATAGTTATCGTTCAGGCAATGCCCCTGAGGCAACTTTTCGAACTTACCGCTGGAAGACAAAATATAGTGCGGCATATAGTAGGCACATTGCTTGCAGTGATGGGAACTTCGGGAATTTTTTTCTTTCATAACTTCATCCTGTTTTTTTTAATCATAACATAAAAAAATTACACAGTGACTGATTACGAAAAATTCTCGTATAAAAAATTTAGTGCGAAATGGTTATATGTGATAAATACTTACGTCGCCGCAATGGGGCTCCACTTTTTAAGGTGAGCTGGCGCGGACGAGCTACGCGAGACCGCGTCTGAAGGGTTTACGCTTCCCGCCGCAGTGTGGTTAAAATTTTTTATTAATCTCTACCCTTCCTTTAATTCCTCCCCTAAGCAAGGGGAGGCTTGGCCGCTACACCCAAATTACCCTACTCCTTTTCGTGAGAGGAAACTTTCAAAGCAGCCAGGCGTTCAACCACAAATCTATTTATATACTCGCAAACACCCCGAAAATTTTTATTTACTTCCAGGTTTGAAATCCTCAGTACATCAATCCCATATTCAGCAAAATATTTGGAGCGAACCTCATCATACTCCATATTTGCATCTTCATAATGCTGTGACCCGTCAAGTTCTATTACAAGCTTGGCCTTGGCGCAATAAAAATCAGCAATATAATTACCAATTATTTTTTGACGAACAAACTTCTCAGAATAGTTGCTCAGGAAATTGTACCACAGCCGCCTTTCTTCCTTGGTCATATTTCTTCGCAGGTTTTTTGCGTTTGCAAGCAGTTTAAAATTGAATTTTCTCTCCATCTCTAGATTTTACTCGCTCCATTTTTTTATGGATAGAGTTCTGTCTTTTACGTCGTCGTGCTCTTCAAAGTAGCGGCGGCGTATATCCTCTACGCTTGCTCCGCTCTCTGCAAGGCCGAGCATTTCTTCAAGCTCCTCTTCAGAGAAGTCGGCGGGATTAAAACTGCCGTCAAATGCGGAAGAAAGTTTAAGTATATCCCACTTTGTTACTGACATTTAAACCACCTTTTTAGCGGCAAAGGCACAGGCCTTTGCCGCTCTTTTTTATAATTGAGCAGCATATATGCCGCAACTAACCGCCGAGTTTAACCCACCTGCTGCTTTGCCGCGTCCAGCATGGCAAGCTTTTCCGTCATATCGGTATCGCCGTCTGAATAGCTGTACCATACCTCCTGCGAAGAGGTTGCCTTGCCTTCAAACCTGAAAATTACGGCGTACACCATAGTGCCCTGCCACTGCTCGTCCATTCTGTAATACTTCATAAGCCCGTTATCCCAAATCTGGAATGTTATGGTAGGGCCGTTGCCCTCGGCATCGTCAATCCACTTGCACTCCGAGGCCTCGTTGGCGTTTTTGAGCATCGTCTGCGACGCCTTGTCGGTGTTGGCAACTTCAATATCCAGCTCCATTGTTATCTCATAGACAGTGTGCCCGTCCATAGCACCCTCGGTTATGGTGGCGCTCCTTAGGATATTGTCTGCCAGAATATTCACGTTGCCGTGTATTACCGCCTCGCCGTTGTCTGCAAGGGCGGTTATGTCCTCCTCTATGCCCGAAAGCGTGAGCTTTTGACCCTCGCGCTTTTCTATGGGCGGGTCAATGCTGCCCCAGTCCTTGCCCGTCACCCAACCGCAGGTGAGCACGTCGGTCTGTTCGCCCGTCTCCGCATCGGTTACATACTTTATGGTGTCCTCTTCTTCACATTCGAAGCGGTAAAGAAGGGTTGTATCGGTTACGAACCTGAGGCGTCCCTGCTCGAACAGATTTTTATAGCTCTCCATCTTGCCGTCGGCTTCGTTCACCTTTTTTATGGTATAGTGATATTTATATCCGGGCTGATTTTTCTGCTCGTCGGCATTGATTATCAGCTTATAGTTCTGCGTTGTAACGTTGCCGTAGCCATCTTTGCCCAGATCGGTATAGCCCGTCTGAGAGGAAAAATAGACATATCTGTCGAGGTACTCCTCGTTATAGCAGGCGTAGGCGTACAGCTCGGCAGCCACCTCCTTCGCCACCTCTTCCTTGTTGGACTTTGCCGACTTCCAGCGCTCTATCGCCGCCCTGCTCTCTTCTTCATACGGGGCGGAAACGGCGGGATATATGCCGTCGTCCTGCAGATAGTAGCTCTTGTTTTCACCTATCGGAGTGCCACCGCAGGCGACTGCGCCCGTGAGCGCGGCAGGCAATGCAAGGAGCGCCGCCACCCTTAAAATTATCTTCTTCATAAAACTTATTTTCTCCTTTACATAAAACAGCGCGCAGAAGGTTTATACATCCGGCGCGCAAATCTGTAAGCTCAACATATTACTATGTAAGCATTATATATTACAAAACGGGAAAAAGCAAGCAAAAAACGACGGCGCCGTGCGCCTCATTAAATGTGCAAACTATTTACACAGTACGATAATGCGCGGCAATTTTACGCGGCATAAAGGCGGTAATTTTTAAAAACACCCGCATATATGCCGCAATTAACGCCGCCGAACATCATTTCGGCGGATATAAAAAGCTCACGCCAGCCATGAAGTAGTTACGCCATTATATTCTGCAAATACGGCAAAAAGCTCACTTACCCTCGTACACGAACGCAGTGCTCCACTGAGGCAGATTGAACCGCTCTGAGATATGCACACATTTGCACATGAATATGTAAAAGATACTGAACCCCTCGCCGTACAGCGTTTCAAGGTTGCCGAGCCCCTTGGATATTATTACGTCGCTTCGCTCAAACAGCGCAAGCGCCTGCTTAGAAAGCTCCTTTAAGTATGTGCCGGGAATGGCCTCGCCGCTCTGCACGACTTGAGAATACTTTGAAAGCCCCGTCATCTCCGCGTCGACCATTGTTGCGTCGTTTATTATCTCGCCGCCTCTGACGAGGGAGGTAACCGAAATCTGTGGATAAAGGCGTTCTATTACCCTTATAAAGATTTTATCAAACACCACTTCGCCGCAGTTATCGTGCACATATAAAAGTGTTTTTGCAAAGGCGAGGCGCTCCTTTAAAAGGGCGAGCGTTTTTCCGTCCACCACAGAGCGCGCTGCCGCAGATTTAACATTTTCAATCGCGCCTTCGTCAAGGTCGGCAAGCTTGGCAAAATCTATGTAATTTGCGGCGGCGGCGTATTTTATGGCCTCCTCCACGGGGCCGGCAGAGGACATTATGTGACTGAAAAGCTCTTCCTCCATACTTAGAACGGCGGCGTTGAACATCCTTTTTTCGGCGGAATAGTCTATGCCCGAGCCAAAAATTCTGCGATGGATTTCGTTTATGCCGCGCATGAGAAGGGGCGCGCACGAACTGTGCGGAGCGGACGCGCACAGAGCGCGTACCTCTTTTTTGAACTGCTCAAATTTTTCGGGGTCGGGAGCGGAACGCTCTACCTTCTTCATCTGGCTGTTGAAAAGGCAGCCCCTGCACTCTTCGTCCAATGTCATAACTTTCTCCTTAAACCGCGCCACAGGCGCGCATTTTCCTTTCTGCTCCGCAAAGGAGCAACTTTTCTTCTGCGCCGCCAAGAGCGCGCATTTTTACTTTTGCTTTAAATCGGGTTTGTATTAATCCATTTTAGTATAGCATTGCAGCGCACAAAAATGCAAATACATTGCAATATGTTTTACAAATGCGTAAATTTGTGCAATAATTGAATACGGTGTTGCAGGCTTTTATCTTATACAAGGCACTGCCCAAATACGCCAAGCCCTCCAGGCCGCATTTATTACAAAATTATTACAACTGCGGGAAGATTTTTACAGATTGATAAGTTAGAATGATACAGGAGGGCAGGAATGGCGAGAAAAAGGAGACTAAAAAAATGCCATCAACTTATGCACACGTGCGGTTCGGCAGCGATGTTACAGACATATTGCCCAGGGAGCTGCGCAGCATAGCCAACGACAACTACGAAAGTTTTGCCCTCGGTCTGCACGGACCGGACCTGCTGTTTTACTACAAACCGCTTGAGCGCACGGATATAAGCGCCAAGGGGTATGCCCTGCACGAGGAGCAGGCTGCCGACTTCTTTAAAAAAGCGGCAGAAATTTTTAAAGCGCGCGGCGAAAAGACGTATGAAAGGGCATACCTGTTCGGCTTTTTGTGCCACTTTGCCCTGGACAGCTCGTCGCACCCCATAGTGAACGCCGAAATGAAGGCGAAGGGCTTTGCTCATACGGAGATTGAGGCCGCGTTTGAAAGGTACCTCTACGATACCGACGGCAGAGAGCCCTATAAGTGCGACACGACCGAACACATAATGAACTGCGCACGCACGCGCGGAGAGGCCTCGGCCTACTTCGGCATAACTGAAAAGCAGGCTGAAAAGGCGATAAAGTCTATAAAATTTTATAACAGACTGATGTGCGCCAAAACGGCCGTGGGGCGCGCAGTCGTGCGGGCTCTTGCGGGCAATTCGGAAAAAACCCGTGAAATACGCGGAATGCTCGTGCCCAAGTTTGTAAAGCCTGAATTTGCAGACGCGATAGACGGGCTAAGAATGGCTTACTGCGACGGACTTAACAAGGCCGCCGAACTTATTTTAAACTATAACTCGTACTTAAACGGCGAAGGGGAACTGAGCGCGCTGTTAAACAGAAACTACGAATAAGAAGTAAAGTGCCAAAGGCTGATACGTACCCCCCCATTTTGCCGCAAACTGCGATGTTTGGCAAATAAGAAGCAAAACGAGGTAAAAAATGCAAAACCAGACACAGACTGCCTCAGGCGGTACAGCGTTGCGCGCAAAAGTGCGCACGGATGGCAGAAACAGCCCTATTTACCGCCAGAAAAAAAAGGAATTGCCGTGGATACTGTACGATGTGGGCAATTCCGCGTTCACGCTTTTGGTGAGCGCAATACTTCCCATATACTTCAACGCACTGGTGACCGGCGCGGGCACGGGTCTTACAGAGACGGACGCAACCGCCATATGGGGCTACGCCGCAAGCGGAGTTACGCTTTGTGTGGCCGTTATTTCGCCGATACTCGGCAGTCTGACGGACTATAAGGGATTTAAAAAACCGTTCTTCTTTTTCAGCGCAATGCTTGGCGTGCTGGGCTGCGCGGCGCTGGGAATACCTATGGGCTGGGTGGCATTCCTTGCACTGTTTATAGTAACAAAAATATGCTATTCGGTGAGCCTTGTGTTTTACGACGCAATGCTGCCCGACATAACCGACTTCAAGCGCGTAGACATAGTATCCTCCAAGGGTTACGCCTGGGGATATATAGGCAGCTGCATACCCTTCCTTATAAGCATAGCGCTTGTGCTGACAGTTGACACCGCAATCTCAATGCCGATAGCCTTTATTCTGAATGCGCTGTGGTGGCTGGGATTTACAATACCGCTTACAAAAACCTACACGCAGAAGCACTTTATTGCCCGCGGCGAAAAGGTATTCAAACAGAGCTTAGGCAAACTTACACACCTTTTGTTCAGCAAAAAGAGTACGCTTAAGAACAAAAAGGGCATAATACTCTATCTTTTAGCTTTCTTCTTATACATAGACGGCGTTTACACCGTCATAGATATGGCTACTTCCTTCGGCACTGCGCTCGGGTTTGACCAGACGGGACTGCTTTTAGCGCTGTTGGTCACGCAGATTGTAGCCTTCCCCTCCGCCATTGCATTCGGCAAGATTGCAGAAAAACTTTCAAACGAACTTCTCATAACCATAAGTATCTGCGCCTATACCTTTGTGGGCATTTTTGCAGTATTTATGACTGAGGTCTGGGAGTTCTGGGTGCTCGCCGCAATGGTCGGACTGTTCCAGGGCGGAATTCAGGCGCTCTCACGCTCTTACTTCACAAAGATAATCCCTCCCGAGCATTCGGGAACGCTGTTCGGAATACTCGATATATTCGGCAAGGGAGCGGCATTTTTTGGGACGCTTCTCGTGGCGGTTGTAACGCAGGCGACAAATTCTGTAAACCTTGGAGCAATCCCCATTGTCTGCCTGTTTGTTGCAGGACTTGCGCTGTTTATCGTGACGGCAAAACATAACAAAAAATATATTGCCGAAACCGCCGCGACAGATAAAACCGGCAGCAATGACGAAAATTCCGACGAAAAAATGTCTGTTGACTTAACCCCTGAAGCAGAAATAATCAACCAGGTACAAAGCGAAAGCGAAGCTCAAAACACAGGCGGAACACAAAACAAAGACAGCACTGAATAAAAAACGCACGCAAAGCAAACTTTGTACTCCTGCAACTTCAAACAGCAAGCTGCTTTTGAGAAGTGAATAACGCTAAGCAGCCAGCCTGTAATGTAAACAATTCAAAGTTAATAAACAATCCACCCTTAAAATAAGCAACCTTTGAAGCAAAACTTCAGAGGTGCTTATTATTATCTGATTTTTACAAAACAAAGGGCGCACGCAAAAATGCGTGCGCCCTTTGTTTTACAAGAGGTTTGAACAATGTACAAAGACGGACATTCCGGCCCGCTTTGGCACGAATAAACTGAAAAAGTAAACAAAAAGAATAAACCTGAATGACGCGCCCTTTTAAGCTTGCCATTCATTCAATTCAGCCATAAAGACGCAGTCTCACTCGCCGCGCTTAGTGCGTATCGCCTTGCCGCCCGTAAGAATTATCATCTTTACGGCCTGGAGTGAAAAGTCGTCAGCCTCAACCGTGAGCTGCTTATCGAGTTCGCCGCGCGCAAGCACTTTGATATAGGTTGCACGCTTATCTATGTACGGCACGCGCTTTTTAATCTCTTCCAGCGTGACCCTTTCACCTGCGGAGAACACCTTGCCGAGCGTATCCACATTTACAATGGCTGTCTTTGTTTTATCGGCGCGGCGCGTGCCCTCCTCTATGGCAGAGCTTGCCTCGTCGTCCGTGAGTATCCAGTCGGCCTCCGAGATATTTACGCCCTCGGTATCCTCTTCCGTATCCTCGCCTATCTCCTCTTCCTCCTCGTCGAACACCTCCTCGTCGCCGACATAATTGCTGCCGTCGTAGACGACCGTCTCGCGGCTGACTATCTTTATCAGGCCTCTGTCTATGAGCGACTGGGTATCTTCATAGGGAATTGCAGAGTAATCGGTATGCTCCTTCTCCTCTCTGTTTTCCTCGCCGAAGAGGGCGGCTATAAGTTCCTTAGCATACTTTACGCGCCTGGGATTTTTTATTCTGTAAAGCAGGGGTGTATTTGCAAACTTTGCGTATGCCGACATATCGTTGATTATGTATTTAGTGCCTTCGTAGTCTGCGGGGTTGAGCGCAAGGCACAGGCAGAGCGTTTTGCCGCGGATAACAAACTTGGCCGCCGTAGGCCTGCCGCACCTGAACGACTCGTGCCGCCAGCTTATGCGCGATGTTACTTTTTTGTATGAGAGCAGCTCGTTTTTGAGCTCGGAGTAATATCTCTTGACGATTATTCCCGACTGAATGAGCTTTGCCTCGAACGAGCGGTTATAGCGATAGCGTATGAATGTTGAACCTATGGTGAGGCCGCCTTCGCCACTTATGGCATTGTCGGCAGGATTTTCCGTTGCAACCTTTACAGTAGCTACGGGTTTTTGCGAAACCGCAGTCTGCTCGGTGATTACCTGTGTTTCGTGGGACTGAGTTTCAGCGACTTCTAAAGGCACTTCTTCTATCGTCGTCCGCTCTGTGCGCAACCCTCTCTCCGCAGACTGCATGGGCGCAGCCTCTTCAACGGGCGCGGCCTCCTCTACGGGCGCAGTCTCTTCAACGGGCGCGGCCTCTTCAACAGGTGCAACCTCTTCAGCGGGTACGGCCTCCTCTACGGGTACGGCCTCCTCAACGGGCGCAACCTCTTCAGCAGGCGTAGGCTCTTCAATGGGCGCGACCTCTTCTACGGGTGCAACTTCCTCAGCAGGCGCGGGCTCCTCTACGGGCGCAGTCTCTTCAACAGGCGAAACCTCTTCAACAGGCGCGGTCTCCTCAACGGGGGCAACCTCTTCAACAGGCGCGGTCTCCTCTACGGGAGCAGGTTCTTCAGCAGGTGCGACCTCTTCAACAGGCGCGGTCTCGTCTACGGGTGCGGCCTCATCAGCAGCCGCAGGCTCCTCTACGGGTGCAACCTCTTCAACGGGCGCAACCTCTTCAACAGGCGCAGCCTCTTCTACGGGTGCAACTTCCTCAGCAGGTGCAACCTCTTCAACAGGCGCGGTCTCCTCAACGGGTGCAACCTCTTCAGCAGGTGCAACCTCTTCAACAGGCGCGGGCTCTTCAACAGGTGCAACCTCTTCAACAGGTGCAGCCTCTTCAACGGGCTTCTCTTCTGTCTGCTCGGCAGGCTGCTTGGTTTCAACAGTTTCTTCCTGCTTTTTAACGACCTTTTCAACCTTGTCGAAAGAACCGTTTTTGCGCGCCTTGACAGCAGACACTATAATTACAATGCAGGCAACGACTATTACCGCGCTTAAAACTATCACTGCAATAAGCGCGTTATTGAGCGTTACGGCGAGCAACTGCGAAGCCCCTGAAGCTGAAACAGTTAATTTGCCACCGCTCAAAATAAGTGCAGCAGCCGTCACTCCTACGGACAACACGGCGGCAACGACCGCAACAATAATCAGCGCACCATAATTTATACTTTTTTTATCTGAATTTTTCATAACGCATTCGCCGTATAAGGCGCCCCCTTGTAAATCATTGGCAGTATATGCTGCAAATTTTTATGCGGATATAATATCCAATCTGATTTACATTATAAAATATATGTATCAATTTGTCAACAACTGAAAATAATATTCTTTATTAAAGCTATAAAAGCATAATTTTTATGAAAAATCAACCATTCAACGCAATATACTGCCCTGCAAACGCAAAAATAAATGCAACAAAAAATCTGCCCTTGCACTGTATGCAAGGGCGGCACAAAATATACCGGAAAAAATAGCAAATTAATTACAAAAATAATTATTTTATATTACATTAATTAATTTAAATACACATTAATTAATAAATTAATTAAAAAAACTTTTTTTGTGTACAATCAGTCCTGCCCGCTCCTCGGCTACGCCGTATTTCTACGGCCCGCCATTTACAACAGCTGCAGGCGCAAAGCGCTAAGCAAGTTGCCTCATTTTTATAACCCAAGTCTGTAAGTTGCCGCCAAAACCTGTTCGCAATCACAAGTTGCAACAAATCAAACTGCTGCGCAACCGCATTAATGGATTTTAAAAAGCGTGCATTCAGTTTCCGTAAATAGCCGCAACTGCCGCCTGAAGTTCCTCACCGTCGCCGCTGATTGGCATAGGCGCCTCCACAGTGTTGCATCCGTCCTCGGCAGAAAGTCCTCTGCCGTGTATGGTTGTGCCGTCCGGCCAGTAAATCTGCGCTGTTGTCAGCTTGAGGGCCTCATGTGTAAAGGGATTTACAAATGTGGACTGCATTATCCCCTTGCCGTAAGTTTTTCCGCTCTTTACCTGCTCGGCCGTAATGCCGAAAGTATCGAGGTATTCCTGAGAATATTCCGAAATATATATATCACCATAGTCGGCCACACCGTAACTTACAAGCACGCCTGTAAGCGCCTCGGACGCGCTTGCCGTGTTGCTGTTGGCAAGAATATACACCTCAGCCGAGGAGGGAATACGGTTTTTACTCTCCTCCACATCGTAGCGCGAAACGCTGCCGTCCTTATAGCGCGCCTCCATGGCCGTACCAACGCAGCCTTCGAAGCAACCGGCTATCTTCTGCATAACGGATACATAGCCGCCGCCGTCGTTGCGCAAATCAAGTATCAGCGAAGTGCATCCCTCGGCATTGAACACCTCCGCAGCCATGTCGAATTGTCTGGGCGCGCTGCCGTAGAACTGGGAGAGCGAAATATACGCCGCACCGTCGGGAAGATAACTTATGGCGTCCTGCGCGCTTTCGGTAATGGTAAGAGCGCCATTGCCCGTAAAAGTCCAGGCATTGTCGTTCGTGGCCATAAACACATAGCTCGTCGCATACTCCGCACGCGAGCAGACAATGCTTGTTCCGTCATCTAAAATGAAGTTCGCCTGGCCGTCGCCGACAAGGTCTGTATAAGAGGAAAAGTCCTCGTAAGAGTTAAAGGCATAGTCTTTGCCTTCGTACTCCGCAGACACAATGACGTCGCCGTTGCGCAGGCCCGCAGCGTACGCAGGCGAATTGCCCACGCTGTTTACGACCACAATTCCCCTGCCGGGATAATAGGTGCAGGAGAGGCCGAACCCGCTCTTGTTGCCGGCGTTTGCGCTCTGCTGGGCGGCATACTCCTCCGCCGTGTAGTAGGCGGAATATATGTCGAGATACTCCTTGACAAGCGCGTCCGCGGCCACCTCGTCCATATCGCCCTCTATTTCCTTATAATAATATTGCTCTATAACCGACTTTACCCAGGAGAGGGAATCGGTGAACGAGCCGCGTACCCAGTACCCGCCGAAAAAAGCAAGTACTAAAAACGCAACTCCGAGCAATACGCAGACCGTAACGGTAATAACCTTCTTTTTTACTGTATTTTTAGCCGCAGGTGCGCCGCTCGCAACTCCTGCCTCGTTCTCCCTACCGCTCATTTTGCGGGATGGGAGCGCCTGTAAGCGCTGTAAAGCACCCTGAACGCGACGGCCGAATTGAACGAGCGGATGTCCAGCCCCGTATAGCGCCTGATTTTATCGAGGCGGTACATCATGGTGTTTCTGTGCATATAAATGGCGCGCGCCGCGGCAGAAATGTTCAGGCTGTTTTCAATGAAACATTCTGCCGTGCGCATGAGTTCAGGGTCGGCAAAAACCCTCCTCAGTCCCTTCATGTCGCACAGAGCTGCCAGCTTTTCAACCTGTTTTTCAGTTACGTTCCTGTAAAAATCCTTCAACGCAAGCGAAATTTCGTCCGTGCTCTCCGGCAGGGCGTCATCCGCGAGCAATCCGCGCTGAACAGACCTGTCTTCTTCCATAAACTGCGCCTCCTTGAAGCGGCAAAAAACGCCGCCGTCTTTTTTGTTTACTTAATTATACTATGAAATTCCCGCTTAGGCAACACCCGGCGCGAAATATGCGCGAAAAAGTATTGAAAACGGTGTGAATTTTTAACGATTTTTCAGAAAAAATGAAAAAATGCCGTTCACTTTATATGAAATATTGACGCCAAAAGCCAAGAATATGCGTAAGACCGATTGAATTTTGCCGCCATAAATTGCGCCCATGACTTAAAAATTATTTCAACACCCCGCTACATATGCCCTTTTGAACGCAGCGCAGTGCAAACAAAACACACCATATAAGTATTAAAAATCCAATAA
>ERZ1090866.273-NODE-273-length-19958-cov-8.637793_pt1 | contig 19958 bp, 18 predicted proteins | sample MGYA00478477_ERZ1090866 | MGnify/ENA primary metagenome ERZ1090866 (study PRJEB33644, sample SAMEA5815737) | chicken gut metagenome | biome: Chicken; feature: Gastrointestinal Tract; material: Caecum | place: Ireland | collected 2019-01-01 | study: A study of the... | reverse complement strand
TCTTTCAACTGCCTGCTAATGGCTTTGTCGGATAGCTTGTTTTTTTAGGGGGCTGTTAATTTAGCAATGCCGTTTAGTTGTTTTCTGCAACTTGAGGCGGCTTTTTAATGTGTCTGCCGTGGCGGTGTCTGTGTCGGTCTTTGCGTTTTGCACCGTCTTTATTTTCGGTAGTGTCTGTATCGCGCTTATCTTCTTTGACGTCAGTTTCCATATTTCCATTTTCGTTGTCGCTCTCTTTTGAAGGCGCGTCCTCTTTTTCGTCCTCGTCGGGATTGTAAACGCCGCCGCGCGGTGGAATTATATGCAGCCCACCGCGTTTTCTCGGCATGCCGAACTTATCGTCAAATTCAAAGCCGTTTGTGCCGCCTTCGTCCTCACCGAGCGGTCTGTGCTGTGCACCCAGCCTTTTTCCGCCATCTTTGCTGTTCGGATTGTCGTTTTCGGCGCGCCTTTGACTGTGTCCGTTGCGGCAATGCGGGCATCTTTCGTGCGGACAGTTTCCGTCCTTGCAGTCCTCGTCATTATTTTCAATTTCCTGCGTGCGGGTGTAGCCTTGCAGCGCGTTGTTTCCTCCGCCCGTCTGTCCCTTGGAGCAGGCCGCTCCCGCGGCGCAGGTTGCAACCGTTGCGGCTGCCAGTAAAATGCAAATTATCTTCTTCATATCCACAGTATGTAAAAAATAACCTCGGGTTATTCATTTACTTGATTTTTTAAGCGTCGTATGTTAAAATAACTTCCGCCTGAACGGAAAGGTTATCTTCCTGACTGCAAAGGGGTGAATATTAAACAGCCGTGCGCGAAGTGTTGCATGCGTCTTTTTGTGCTTTCTCCCCGACCGTTTCAGGCAGGGAGTTTTTTTATGAGTGAAAACAGAGTGGCGGTAATAAGCATAATAGTGGAAGACAGGTCTTCCGCCGCCGATATAAATAAAATTCTGTCTGATTACGGCGACTATATCGTAGGCCGTATGGGAGTGCCCTATAAGGCAAAAAATATAAGTGTGATGTGCGTGATTGCAGATGCGCCGTCTGAAGTTTTAAATACCCTCACAGGCAAGATAGGAATGCTTAAAGGCGTAACAGCGAAAACTTTAATGAGCAAAATTTGACTATTTTACATAGTTTTATTGTTATTATTGCAATGTTATATTTGCAACTCTATAAAAAGATTTATAAGGAGAACATATTATGAAAAATCTTAAAAAGGCGATATTTGCAGCGGCATGCGTTGCTGCGGCGGCAACCTCTGTGTTTACCTTTGCAGCGTGCGGCGGCACACAGACGCCCGCAGAAGCCGTTCAGCTTTTTGCGGTAGAGGCCACAGATGTCGGCGCGGCTGGGGTGGACGCCGATTACTTTGTAGCGGCAGAGCCTGCGGCAACCACCCGCGCAAATGCAACCGGGCTTAAATTTGCGGGCGACCTTCAACAGCTCTACGGTGCAGAGGGCGGTTATCCGCAGGCCGTAATAGTGGCAATGAATGAGCTCATTGAGGAAAATCCCGCATTTATCACCTCTTTCCTTGCAGAGGTGGAGGCAAATGCCGAGTGGCTAAACACAGCTTCCCCCGAGGTAGTAATAGACGCCGTTTCTTCCCATCTTCCCGCAGGCACAACGCCTACTTTTACGGCTAAAAATCTCACCGCGCAGGTAATAGCCAACTGCGGCATAAACTTTGTGGATGCCAAGTCGGATAAGGCAAGGGTAACCGCCTTCCTTGAGGAGATGATAGAGGTATCGCCGACTTCCACCGCGCTTGCAGAAGACGCGTTTTTCTGTGAAGAGCTAGGCACGGCTTCGGCGCAGTCGGAGGTGGACGTCTATATGCCCGACGGCGCGCCCGCGCTTGCGCTTGCAAAGCTTATGGCTGAGGATATGACTGACTTTGGCGGAACGTCGGTAACATACAATGTCGTGGCGGCAAACGCCATTTCCTCTTATGTGACGGGTGCCGAGCCTGCGGCAGAGATATGCGTTCTGCCCGTAAACGCTGCGGCTAAACTTTTGGGCAACGGTCAGACTTTCAAAATGCTCGGCACAGTAACAAACGGAAATCTCTACCTGCTCACCAAGGACGGTGCAAACATAACTACGCAGAATATAGAAGAGCTTGCAGGCAAGAAGATAGGCGTAATACAGCTTGCAAACGTGCCCGGCCTTACGCTTAAGATAATACTCAACAAGTACGATATTCCGTTTGCCGAACAGCAGTAAATCTTTTTTATACTTCAAACGGACTGAAAGGTACGGAAAATATAAACGGGCTGAATAGGTGCAGCCTTTCAGCCCGCTATTTATAAAACAATCAGCGAAAAATTACGGCAATAGCCTGAAGTTCAGGCTGTATTGAGGAAAATGTGAAAACTTCCAAAAAAACCGCCCTTATGAACGTTGTCTGGGGCGCTGTGGCAGTCTGCGTGATATTTGTCGTGTGGCTGATAGCGTATGCGTGCGTTAAAAACGACTATGTTTTGCCGGGCGTCGGACAGACTTTTGAACAGTTTTTTGCGCTGTTCGGGCAGAGTTCGTTCTATATTGCGCTCGGCAACACATTGCTGCGCACGGTCATATCCTTTGTAATTTCATTTGCGCTTGCTGCGCTGTTTGCGGCAGTTTCGGCGGTGTGCAGGCCGTTTTATGTGGTGTTTTCCTGCCTCGTATCGGTGGTGAGGACGCTCCCCACAATGGCTGTCACGCTAATGCTGCTCATATGGTCTACGCCGCTCGTTGCGCCCGCAATAGTCACGGCGCTCGTACTCTTTCCCATGCTCTACTCGCAGCTCGTGGCCGCGATAGACGGCGTCGATTTCAAGCTGCTTGAAATGGCAAAGGTATACGGCCTTTCCCGCAGGACAAAGCTTACAAAAATAATACTCCCGTCCATATTGCCCGAAACGCTCGCGCAGGTGGGGGCGGGGCTCTCTCTCGGCCTTAAAATTATGATTTCTGCTGAGGTGCTTTCCTATACATTCAACAGTATTGGCGGAATGATGCAGCAGGCTCAGCTCTATGCCGAAATGCCGCGCTTTGCTGCGCTTACGCTCATGTGCATTGCACTCGGGCTGTTGTTCGAGTTGCTCTCTTTCGGAATACGCTGCGCGCTCAGGCGGCTTTGGGGAGGCAGGCAGTGATAGAACTTAAAAACATAACAAAAAAATACGGCGCGCTCACCGTGTACGAGGGGTTTGATTTTTGCATAGAGGAGGGCGAAATAACCTGTATTCTCGGCGAAAGCGGCAGCGGAAAGACAACTCTTCTGAATATGCTTGCCGGGCTTACGGAGTACGAGGGCACAATTTCTCCTCATTGCAGGTGCTCGTATATCTTTCAGCAGCCGCGCCTCGTGCCGTCGCTCACGGCGGCGGGCAATTTAAAGCTCGTCTGCGGCGACGATACCGCCATAGCCGATATACTGAGGGCGGTCGGGCTTGAAGAAAAGTCTGGGGCGTACCCCGAAAATCTTTCGGGCGGGCAGGCTCAGCGCGTTTCGATAGCGCGCGCCTTTCTGTATCCCTCGGACGTCATTTTAATGGACGAACCGTTCTCCTCGCTCGATATTGCGCTCAAACTCAAAATAGCTGAGCTCTTTCTCAGGCTTTGGTCAGTCAGAAAGCGTACGGCGGTATTTGTCACGCACGACGTAGACGAAGCTTTGATGCTGGCAAACAGGATAGTAGTGCTCAAAGCAGGGCGCGTTGTCTCTGAGTTCCGACCCGAGGGCGAGCCGTCTGCGGATTTGTTTTCAAGGCAGAGTATGCGCCCCGCGCTGATTAAGGCGCTGCTCGGCGAGGACTGATTTCTCTTCCGCTAAAAGGCGATGGCGCAATAATGCATATTTCCGAGGTTTTAACGAATTGCGTCAAAGCGGCAAGCTGCACATTTTAACAAGCTGTGCAGATTTGCATTTAAAAAGCCGGGCTACGCGTCGCCCGGCTCAACTTTTAAAAAATTGTAAAAAATTTCCGTTCAAAACGTTTTCTTTTGTGCGGCCGTTGTGATATAATCAAACTAGAATATTCTGTTTTTTGCGTTGCCGATTATCCGCCTACCACAAAAAAAGTCAGTCCGGATTTGAATGCGACGTAGAAAAAATAAACATTGACAACGGCAAGCACGGGCATCAGCACCATAAACAGCAGGTTTTTAAGGCGGTAGCGCATTACAAACATACTGCAATAAATGCCGATCGCCCCGCCCATAAGCGCGGTAAGTATAATTTTGCCGTCGCCTTTGTGCGGCTTGCCCTCCTCGCCGCTCTCTTCGTCGCGCTGCGCCTTCATAAGCGTTATCGCGTAAAAGTTGACGGCAAGTATATACACAATCGCTATTATATATAACAGCACCATACAAAAAGTATGGTCAATAATTTTGCTTTAATGCGTTCAAGGAGGCTCTCTTAAATGGCAAAGGTAGCAGTGTTAATGGGTTCCAAGTCTGATTTTGCAGTTGTGAAACCCGCGGTAAAGGTTTTAAAGGATTTCGGTGCAGAGGTGGAGGTACGCGTAATCTCCGCTCACCGTACCCCTGACGAGGCTCACCTTTTTGCCTCTGAAGCAAAAAAGAACGGCACAGAAGTAATAATATGCGCGGCAGGCAAGGCTGCACATCTCGGCGGAGTAATTGCCGCCTATACAACACTTCCCGTCATCGGTCTTCCCGTAAAGACTGATATGATGGGCGGGCTCGACAGCCTTCTTTCAATAGTCCAGATGCCCTCCGGCATACCCGTTGCCACGGTAGGCGTAAACGGCGGCGAAAACGCCGGCCTGCTCGCTCTGCAGATACTCGGAGTAAAGTACCCCGAAATTGCAGAAAAACTTTCCGCATACAAAAAAGCTATGAAGGATAAGATAAACGCCGACGACGCGTCCCTTCAGTCCGAGCTCGGAGAAATCTGAGCAAATTATGCCCGCAAGCCAAGAGTTCTGCGGGTATTTCAATTAAAAAAGTCAAAAAAAGTTTATTCTTTTATAAATTAAGCCGCGCCGCGGCGCGGTAACCTACAAGGAGAAAAGATTATGGAAAAGAAAGAACAGCTCTATGAAGGAAAGGCAAAAAAGGTTTATGCAACCGATAATCCCGACTATGTAATCGTTTCCTACAAAGACGATGCAACGGCTTTCAACGGCCAGAAGAAGGGCACGATAGTCGGCAAAGGCGTCATAAACAACAAGATGAGCAACATGCTCATGGCCATGCTCGAAAAGAAGGGCGTACCCACCCACTTTGTAGAGCAGCTCTCCGACAGGGACACCCTCGTTAAAAAGGTGCAGATAGTTCCCCTCGAAGTAATAATAAGGAACGTTGCCGCAGGCAGCTTCTCAAAGCGCTACGGCGTAAAGGAGGGCACAAAGCTCTCTATCCCCACCATAGAGTTTTCCTATAAGTGCGACGCGCTCGACGATCCCCTTATAAACGATTATCACGCGCTCGCTTTAAACCTTGCCACCGAGCAGGAGATTGCAAAGATTAAGGAGCTTGCCTTCAAGGTAAACGACCTTCTTATCGAGTTCTTCAAGCACCTCAATATCGACCTTATCGACTTCAAGCTCGAGTTCGGCAGATTCCACGGCCAGATAGTACTTGCAGACGAGATTTCGCCCGATACCTGCCGCTTCTGGGAGGCAGGCACCTGGGATACCGAAAAGCACGTCAGCCTCGATAAAGACAGGTTCCGTCGCGACCTCGGCGGCGTTGAAGACGCTTATAACGAAGTGTTCAAGCGCCTTACAGCGGAATAAGCCTTATGGGCGGTTTTTTCGGCTCGGTAAAAAAGGGGAGCGCCGTATTCGATACCTTTATCGGAACGGACTACCATTCGCATCTCGGCACTAAGCGCGGGGGCATGGCGGCCTTCGACGGCGAGCTTGGCCTTCAGCGTGAAATACACAACATTGAAAACGCACCCTTCCGCACCAAGTTCGAGCGTACCCTTCAGGAGATGCGCGGCAACGCCGCAATAGGCTGCATAAGCGATACAGACCCGCAGCCCCTTCTGATGGTTTCAAAGCTTGGCAAGTATGCAATAAGCACCGTCGGCGTCATAAACAATGCCGCGGAGCTGATGGCGGAGGTACTTTCAAAGGGCGGCTATTTCGACGCAATGACGGGCAGCAAGGTTAACTCCAACGAGCTGATTGCCGCGCTCATAAACAGTAAAAATTCCTATGTCGAGGGCATACGCTACGCACAGGACAGAATAGACGGCACGGCCGACATAATTCTGCTCACCGACCGCGGTACCATAATCGCCGCAAGGGATAAGGTGGGCAGGTTGCCCGTGCAGATCGGAAAATGTCAGGACGGCTACTGCGTATCCTTCGAAAGTTTTGCATACAAAAAACTCGGCTATTCGGATTATCGTGAGTTAGGCCCGGGCGAGATAGCCGAAATATCCGCAGACGGAGTTACGCAGCTTGCTCCTCCGGGAGAGAAGATGCGCATATGTGCGTTCCTCTGGTCTTATTACGGCTACCCCACATCCTCGTACGAGGGTGTAAATGTAGAGATTATGCGCTATAAAAACGGCGAAATTTTTGCCAGGGAAGACGCAAAAACGCACGATATTCACGGCATAGACTATGTGGGCGGTGTACCCGATTCGGGCACTCCCCACGCGATAGGCTACGCCAACGCCTGCAAACTGCCCTTTGCCCGCCCATACATAAAGTACACGCCCACCTGGGCGCGCAGCTTTATGCCTGTAAATCAGTCGGAGCGCAACAAAGTGGCAAAAATGAAGCTCATACCCGTACACGAGCTGATAGAGGGCAAGCGCCTTCTCCTCGTAGACGACTCCATCGTCCGCGGCACTCAGCTCAAGGAGACGGTTGACTTTTTATATTCTCACGGGGCAAAGGCGGTGCATATGCGTTCTGCCTGTCCTCCCATAATGTACGGCTGCAAATTCCTCAACTTTTCGCGCTCCTCGGGCGATATGGACCTTATCACCAGGCGCGTAATGTTCGAACTGGAAGGCGAGGACGCGGTAAATCACCTGGAAGAGTACAGCAATTCGCAGACTGAGCGCGGCAGGGCTATGCGCAAAGCCATATGCGATAAATTTCAGTTCGAATCTCTGGAGTTCCAGTCATTGGAGGGACTTACAGAGGCCATAGGCATAGAGCCCTGCAAGCTCTGCACTTACTGTTGGACGGGCAAGGAATAATCGGGCTTGCGTCCGTCGGCTGCAAGGTTTGCAGCCTTTTAACCCGTTCTGCTTTTTCAACGTATTTTCAGGAGAAATATGGACGAAATTCATGACGAGATTCACGACGAATGCGGTGTGTTCGGCATTTATTCGCAGGAAAACCGCACCGTTGCGCACACTGTGTATTACGGGCTTTACGCTCTTCAGCACAGAGGGCAGGAGAGCGGCGGCATAGCCGTTGCCTTTGCCGATAAAATTGTTTACTATAAGGGCATGGGGCTTATCCCCGAAATTTTTTCTGGCGGCAAGCTCGACGAGCTGCCCGAGGGCGATATAGCCATAGGCCACGTTCGCTACTCCACAACTGGCGCAAGCCAGCTTCTTAACGCCCAGCCCATAGTATTCACGGGCAAGTGCGGCAAGATGGCGCTTGCTCACAACGGTAACCTCATAAATACCAAGCAGCTCCGCGACGAGCTGATTTCACAGAACGCCGTATTTCAGACTACGATAGACTCCGAAGTAATGGCGATACTAATAAACAAGCTCTCCGACGGCGATATTTTAAAGGGCGTAAAGCTTGCCTGCCCGCACTTCAAGGGCGCATACGCACTGGTAATAATGACGACGGATAAGCTCATAGCCGTGCGCGACCCGTACGGAATAAGGCCGCTGTGCATAGGTATGGCCGACGACGACGTCGTTGTCGCCAGCGAGAGTTGCGCGCTCGACGCCGTGGGCGCAAATTTCCTGCGCGACGTCAAGCCAGGCGAGATTGTGGTTATAGACTCAAACGGCATACAGTCGCACATGATGGACGATATTCCCGAAAAGAGCCGCATGTGCATATTCGAATACGTCTATTTTGCCCGTCACGACTCGGTGATAGACGGCTGCAGCGTATATGCCGCCCGTCAGGAGGCAGGCCGACTGCTCGCCAAGTATTACGGAGTGGATGCCGATATAGTCGCAGGCGTGCCCGACAGCGCAAACGTGGCTGCCCGCGCCTACGCGGAGGAGAGCGGCATACCCTTTGTGGAGGCGCTTGCAAAGAACAGGTACGTCGGCAGAACGTTCATTCAGCCCGACCAGCGCCAGCGCGAAAATTCGCTCAACGTAAAGATGAACGCCCTGCGTGCAAACATCAGGGGCAAGAGGCTGATAATAATAGACGACTCGATAGTGCGCGGCACTACGATGCGCAAAATAATAAAGATGCTGCGCGACGCGGGCGCCAAAGAGGTACATATCCGCATATGCTCGCCCATAGTCAAGCACCCCTGCCACCTCGGCATAGACATGCAGACCTATTCGCAGCTTATCGGCGCATACAAAACAGAGGAGCAGATTTGCCGCAGCATAGGCGCAGACAGCCTTAAATATCTTTCGGTGAAACACCTCGTCCAGTCCTGCAAGGACTGCAACCTCGGCTTCTGCCTCGGCTGTTTCAATGGCAAGTATCCGTACGAAATGGACTCCATGGAGACGGATAAACTCAAGCTCGAATAAGCTTGAAAATTAAAGCCCGAAGGTTTTGCGGTCAGGTTCATACGCAGACGGCGGGCGTTCAGAACGCAATTAATTTTTATAATTCAAATTTACATAGTTCAATAGGAGAGGTAAAAGAATTTATGGCTATTTCTTATAAAGACAGCGGCGTAGACGTTGAAAGGGGATACGAGGCGGTAAAGCTTATGAAGCAGTACGTCAAGTCGACGTATAATGCCTCCGTCCTCGGCGACATAGGCTCTTTCGGCGGATTTTACGAGCTTCCTAAGGGAATAAAAAATCCCGTTCTCGTCTCTGGTACGGACGGTGTGGGAACAAAACTCAAGTACGCCTTTATAGCGGGCAAGCACAACACCATCGGCATAGACGCCGTAGCAATGTGCGTAAACGACATAGTATGCCAGGGTGCAAAGCCCCTCTTTTTCCTCGATTATTTTGCAACGGGCAAACTCTCGCCCGAGGTAGTTGCAACGGTAGTTTCAGGCGTGGCTGCAGGTTGCCGTCAGGCCGGCGCGGCGCTTGTCGGCGGCGAAACGGCTGAAATGCCAGGTTTTTATGCCGACGGCGAGTACGACATCGCCGGTTTTGCCGTTGGCGTTGTAGATAAAAAGAAGATAATAAACGGTAGCAAGATAAGGCCGGGTGATATGCTCATCGGCCTCAAGTCGAGCGGCATACATTCCAACGGCTATTCGCTTGTAAGAAAGCTCTTCGGCGAAGACAAGGCCGCGCTTGAAAAGTACGACAGCCGCCTCGGCGCAAAGCCTATAGATGTTCTTCTCACCCCCACGCGCATATATGTCCGCTCGGTACTTTCCCTTATAGAAAAGGTAAAGGTAAAGGGCATAGCGCACATCACGGGCGGCGGCTTTATAGAAAATATACCCCGCATATTCCCCGAAGGTGTCGGCTGCGAAATCTGGATGCGCTCTTACGAAGTACCTGCGATCTTCAAGATTATGCAGGAGAAGGCAGGCATATCAGACAGCCAGATTTACAACACCTTCAACATGGGCATAGGCATGGTTATCTGCGTTGCCAAGCGCGACGTGGATAAGGCGCTCGAAACGCTCAAGGAACTGGGCGAGGATTGCTGCGTAATAGGCAAGACCACAAAGGGAAGCGGAGTTCAACTTATAAAATGAAGCGTATAGCAGTTTTTGCGTCAGGCGGAGGAACGGATTTCCAGTCCGTCATAGACGCCAACGAAGCGCAGCCGTTCTGCGAGATAGCCGTGCTTATCGCGTCCAAAAGCGGGATAGGCGCAATTGAGCGCGCCAAAAAACACGGCATCCGTACTGCGGTGTATGCTAAAAAAGACTGGCCCGACCTCGAGGAGCTGTATGTTGCCCTTTCATCCTTTTTAAAGGCTGAGGGCGTGGACTACATTATTCTTGCAGGCTGGCTGAAAATCATTCCCGAAAGCTTTATAAAAGAGTTTGAAGACAGAATAATAAACATTCACCCTTCGCTCATTCCCTCCTTCTGCGGAGGCGGATATTACGGGCTTAGGGTGCATTCCGCCGTGCTTGAATACGGCGCAAAAATTTCCGGCTGCACAGTGCATTTTGTAAACGAGGTGCCTGACGGCGGAGCAATAATCGCCCAGCGCGCGGTGGATGTAAAGGAGGACGACACTCCCGAAACCCTTCAGGCGCGCATCCTTGAAGAGGAGCATAAACTTCTGCCCTATTGCGTAAAAAAACTGTGCGAAGGCAAGATAGAAAAGTGCGGGCGCAAGGTAAAGGTGCTGCAATAGTTGCGGCATATAACGGGGGCAATTTTATTTTGCCCCGTTCGTCTTTAAAAGGGCGGCAAATTGTTATGCGGTCGGCATAGCCCATTCTGGTTATTGCATTAAGGCGAGAAACATAGCCCGATTTGGCGACTGCGATAAGGCAAACAGCACAGCCCGTTCGGGCGGCTGCATTAAGGCAAGAAAAATTAATTTTGTGAGGTTTACATATATGGAGATGAAAAAGAGGGCGCTCGTCAGCGTATCAGACAAGACGGGCGTGGTTGATTTCTGCAAGGGCCTTGCAGCAAACGGTTTTGAAATAATTTCCACCGGCGGCACGGCAAAGGCGCTCAAGGCGGCAGGGCTTAAAGTTATCGGCATATCTGAAATTACAGGTTTCCCCGAATGCCTCGACGGCAGGGTTAAAACGCTGCACCCCAACGTGCACGCAGGTCTGCTTGCAATGCGCTCCAATCCCGAGCACATGAAGCAGCTTGAAGAACTTGGCATCAACACCATAGATATAGTGGCGGTAAACCTCTATCCGTTCAAGGCCACGCTCGAGCGCGGCGCAGACTTTGCCGAATGTATAGAAAATATCGATATCGGCGGCCCTACAATGATAAGGGCTGCTGCAAAGAACTACCAGGACGTGGCGGTAATAGTCGACCCCGCTGACTACGGCAAGGTGCTTGAAGAGCTTGCCGCAGGCGGCGTTACGCTTGAAACCAAGAGATACCTTCAGTATAAGGTGTTCGCTCATACCGCCGTATATGACAGCCTTATCTCCAACTATCTTGCCGCTCAGCTCGGCATACAGTACCCTGAAACGATTACCTTCGCCTACGAAAAAGCGCAGGATATGCGCTACGGCGAAAACCCCCAGCAGTCGGCGGTGTTCTATAAAGAGCCGTTCGCTCGCAAGGGTTCGCTCTCGTCGGCAAAGCAGCTCTGGGGCAAGGAGCTCTCCTATAACAATATAAACGACGCAAACGGCGCGCTTGAACTTTTAAAGGAATTCGGCGATACCCCCGCGGTTGTCGCCTGCAAACACGCAAATCCCTGCGGCGTTGGTACGGGCAAGGATATATACGAAGCTTATATGCGCGCCTACAATTCTGACCCTGTGTCGGTCTTCGGCGGCATACTTGCCATAAACGGCACGGTTGACGAAGCCACGGCCGCAGAGATAAACAAAATCTTTATCGAAATAGTTATGGCGCCCGCCTATACCGAAGGCGCACTTAAAATACTCGAAGGCAAAAAGAATATCCGTCTTCTTCAGATAGACGGCATTTCCGCCCGCCGCGCACCCGACGCACGCGATATGAAAAAGGTATACGGCGGCCTGCTCGTGCAGAGTTACGACGAATGCCTTATAAAGGACGAGGATATGGGTCTGTTCAGCCGCAAGGCAGAAGTTACCGTAACCACGACCCCTTCGGGCAAACAGAAAACCGTCTACGGCCTGGGCGTCGTTACCGACCGCGCTCCCACGGCTGAAGAAGTCGAGGCAATGATGTTTGCATGGCGCGTGGTCAAGTACACCAAGTCCAACGCCATAGTAATAGGCAAACCCGGCCGCACCACCGGCATAGGCATGGGACAGACCAACCGTATCTGGGCAGCACAGCAGGCGATAGAGCACGCAGGCAAAGAGGCAAAGGGCTCTGTAATGGCGTCCGACGCGTTCTTCCCCTTTTCTGACTGTGTAGAGGCTGCCGCTGCAGCGGGCATCACTGCAATAATCCAGCCGGGCGGCTCAATCCGCGACGAAGAGTCCATAGTGGCCGCAAACAAGGCGGGCATTGCAATGGTATTCGTCGGCGAGCGTCACTTCAAGCACTAAGTCCAAGGCCCGTTGCGGCCTGATGCGTGCCGGGAAAAACGAAATTTACAGTCCGCTTTGCCTGGCCGTTGAGGAGAAATTTTATGAATGTACTTGTAATAGGTAACGGCGGCAGGGAGCACGCAATACTCCTCGCGCTGAAAAAAAGTCCCAGAGTTGATAAGCTCTACTGCATGAAGGGCAACGCAGGCACAGCCGAAATTGCCGAAAATGTGGATGTGGACTATATGAATATACCTGCGGTTGTTGAATATGCCGAGGCTCATCCCGAGATTGACTACTATGTGGTAGCTCCCGACGACCCCCTTGCCATAGGCCTTGTGGATGCGCTCGAGGGCATAGGCAAGCGCTGTTTCGGCCCCCGCAAAGACGCCGCTATAATAGAGGCAAGCAAAGCTTTTTCTAAAAATCTTATGAAGAAGTACGGCATACCCACCGCGCAGTCGGAAATTTTCGACGACTACGAAAAGGCTCTCGCGTACGTCCGCGAGCAGGGTGCGCCGATAGTTCTGAAGGCGGACGGCCTTGCGCTCGGCAAGGGCGTGCTTATCTGCAACACGCTTGAAGAGGCAGAGGAGGGTTTAAAGAGCATCATGCTCGATAAAGCCTTCGGCTCTGCCGGCAACAAGGTTGTAATAGAAGAGTGTATGCGCGGCCTTAAATACACCCCCGGCGAGGAGGTATCCGTCCTCTCTTTCACCGACGGCAAGACAATAGTTCCCATGATAACCTCGTGCGACCACAAGCGCGCCATGGACGGCGATAAGGGTCTCAACACGGGCGGCATGGGTACATTCTCGCCCTGCCCCTTCTGGACGAAGGAGCTTGAGGACGAGGTCATGAAAACCATCATGGTTCCCACAATGAACGCAATGAACGCCGAGGGGCGCACATTCAAGGGCTGCCTCTATTTCGGACTTATGCGTACAGACAAGGGCATGAAGGTGGTGGAGTACAACTCCCGTTTCGGCGACCCCGAAACACAGGTAGTTCTGCCCATGCTCAAAACCGACCTTCTCGACATATTCGAGGCCGTAACGGACGGCAGGCTCTCCGATATAAAGATAGAGTGGGAGAAGGGCGCGTGCGTCTGCGTGGTGCTTGCCAGCGGCGGCTATCCCAAGCACTACGAAAAGGGCAAGGAGATAACCATAGGCGATGTCGGCGACTGCCAGATAGTGCACGCAGGCACGGCTGTAAAGGACGGCAAGCTTGTAACCAACGGCGGCCGCGTACTGGGCGTAGTTGCAAAGGGTGCCGACATTGAAGAGGCGCGTAAAAAGGCGTACGCTGCAGCTAAAAATATTCATTGGGACGGTATGTATTACCGCTCCGATATAGGCATAAAGTACCGCGAAGGTTAATTGCTTTTTCATAAAAATATATACGGGCGGGGTGCGCGCAAAGAGGTATAAGTCTTTCAGCCCGCATCTCGCCGAAAATATTTTAAGTGGCTGCAAAAGTTTTAATGTTTAAAAAGTCAGCTTATGCGGCCGTGCACAAAAAGGTAACGGTTGCGCTTTATTGCCGCACCGATTAATTAAAACAGACATAAAATTTACGCTTTGGAGCGCGCTTTATGATTTACAGAGTTTTCGTTGAAAAAAAGGATAATTTACAGGCAAAAAAGGTTATGGACGAGGCTAAAAATCTCCTCGGCATAAACGACATTCAGGACGTGCGCTATCTTATTCGTTACGACGCAGAGGGAATGACGGAGGAGGAGTTTGAAGCCGCCATACCAGGTGTTTTTTCAGAGCCGCCCGTAGATAACGTATACAGGGAAGAGGTTACCTTAGGCGAGGGCTACTCGGTGTTTGCCATAGCCTACCTCACAGGTCAGTACGACCAGCGTGCCGACAGCGCCGCCCAGTGCGTTCAGCTGCTCACGCAGAAGGAGAGGCCGCTCATAAAGTGTGCGCGCATCTATGCAGTCAAGGGCGCCAGCCCCGAAGAGGTGGAAAAGCTTAAAAAGCACCTCATCAACCCCGTGGAGAGCGAGGAAGTCAGCCTTGCAAAACCTGCAACGCTCGTGCACGAGCATATCGAAGCTCCCGACGTTGAAAGCGTAAAGGGCTTTACCGCAATGAGCGACGAAGAGATAGCCGCCTACCACGAAAAGATGGGCTTTGCCATGTCGGTGGAGGACCTCATATTCGTGCGCGACTACTTCATATCCGAAAAGCGCGACCCCACCGAAACCGAGCTTAAAGTTATTGATACATACTGGTCTGACCATTGCCGTCACACCACTTTTGCCACGGAGATTACAAACGTGGACATAGAGGGCGACAATTCAGACGTCAAAAAGGCATATAACCTCTATAAAGACCTCTTTAAAGAGCTGTATGCAGGCAGAAAGGATAAATATCCCTGCCTTATGGATATAGCAACCATCGGCGCCAAAAAGCTCAAAAAGGACGGAAAGCTCCCCAACCTCGACGAATCGGACGAAATAAACGCCTGCTCCGTAAAGGTGGACGTAGAGCTTGACGGCAAGCCTGAAAAATACACCGTGATGTTCAAAAACGAAACTCACAACCACCCGACCGAGATAGAGCCCTTCGGCGGTGCGGCAACCTGCCTCGGCGGCGCAATACGCGACCCGCTCTCAGGGCGCACATACGTTCTTCAGTCAATGCGCATAACGGGCGCAGCCGACCCCACCGAGCCGCTGGAAAACACCCTTCCGGGCAAGCTTCCCCAGCGCGTTATCACCACAACAGCGGCGGCAGGCTTCTCTTCATACGGCAACCAGATAGGACTTGCCACCGGCCAGGTTGACGAAGTTTACCATCCCGGCTACAAGGCAAAGAGGCTGGAGACGGGCTTTGTTGTGGCGGGCGCCAAGTCAGACATGATTTATCGCGAACGCCCCGTAGAAGGCGACGTGATTATTCTTTTAGGCGGCGAAACTGGCCGCGACGGCTGCGGCGGCGCTACCGGTTCATCCAAAGCGCACGATAAAAAGTCCGTACAGACCTGCGGCGCAGAAGTACAGAAGGGCAACGCCCTCACCGAGCGCAAGCTGCAGAGGCTTTTCCTCAATAAAGAGGCAACCCGCAAAATCAAAAAGTGCAACGACTTCGGCGCGGGCGGCGTGGCGGTAGCCATAGGCGAGCTCTCTGACGGCCTTGATATTCAGCTCGACCTCGTTCCCAAAAAGTATGAAGGCCTTTCGGGCACAGAGCTTGCCATCTCCGAATCCCAGGAGCGCATGGCGGTGGTTGTTGCAAAGGAAAACGTTGATGCCTTCATAAAGCTCGCAGCAGAGGAAAACCTTGCCGCAACCCCCGTTGCAAAGGTAACTTCAACTGGTCGTATGCGTATGTTCCACCGCGGCAGGGCTATAGTGGACATCTCGCGCGAGTTCCTCGATACCAACGGCGTAAAGCAGCGTATACCCGCTGAAATATGCGAAAACAAGACAAACTTCTTCGATAAAAAGCCGTGCGCCGACTTCAATAAGCAGCTTCTCGATACCCTTTCAGACCTCAATGTATGCTCTAAAAAGGGTCTTTCGGAGATGTTCGATTCAACCATAGGCGCAAAGTCGGTATTTATGCCCTTCGGCGGCAAGAACCAGCTCACGCCCGTTACAGCAATGGCGGCAAAGATTGTCGGCGGCGAAACGGACGACTGCACGGTTTCAGCCTACGGCTATAATCCCAATCTGATGTCAACTTCGCCCTTCACGGGTGCCATATACTCCATAGTCACATCTGTTGCAAAGGTAGTGGCGGCAGGCGCAAAGATGGAGGATATCCGCCTCACTCTTCAGGAATTTTTCATGCGCCTGAGGGAGGATAAAAAGCGTTGGGGCGTGCCTCTTTCGGCCATGCTCGGCGCACTCTATGCACAGATAAATCTCGGCCTTGCGGCAATCGGCGGCAAGGACTCAATGAGCGGCTCGTTCGAGGACATAGACGTTCCGCCCACACTCATTTCGTTTGCAATCGCGCCCGCAAAGGCTTCAAAGCTTATAACCAACGTTCCCGTAGCCGCAGGCGAAAAGATGTGGCTTCTTCCCATGAAGAAGGATAAGAACCTCGTGCCCGACTTTGAATATCTCAAAAAGCTGTATGCTGCGGTAAATGCGGGCATAGCTTCAGGCACGATTACTCAGGCCACTGTTATAGAGCAGGGCGGCATAGCTGCCGCAGTCGTAAAGAGCTGCTTCGGCAACGGCCTCGGATTTGACTTTGCTCTTACCGCAGAGGACATCTTTGAAGAGCGTTACGGCGATATAATCGTATGTGCTGACGACGTCTCCTCGCTGGGCGTGGACGCTGTGTTTGTCGGTACAACTTCAGAGGGCGGCTTCACCTGCAACGGCAGCACCGTAAGCTTTGCCGAAGCGCTCGGCGCATACACCTCAAGGCTCAACGGCGTGTTCCCCGCAACTGCTCCCGCCCAGGGCGACATACCCGACTGCGACTATGCAGGCAAGGGCAAGTACAGCAGTATTGCCATAAAAACTGCAAAGCCGCGCGTATTCATACCCGCGTTCCCCGGCACCAACTGCGAGCTGGATACAGAGCGCAAGTTCAGGCTTGCGGGCGCTGAAACAGAGATACTCGTCATACGCAACCGCACACCTCAGGACATTGAAGAGAGCGTTCAGGCAATAATCAAGGCAATAGAGCGCGCCAACATAATCGCCTTCCCCGGCGGTTTCTCCGGCGGCGACGAGCCCGACGGCTCGGGCAAGTTCATTGCCACCACATTCAAAAATCCCACCGTATCTGAAAAGATTGCCAACCTTCTCGACCGCCGCGATGGCCTCATTCTCGGCATATGCAACGGCTTCCAGGCTCTCATAAAGCTTGGCCTCGTGCCCTACGGCAAGGTCAGCCCGCTCACTTCAGGTTCGCCTACGCTTACATATAACAATATATCGCGCCACGTTTCAACGCTTGTAAACATAAGGGTTGCCTCCGTAAAGAGCCCCTGGCTTGCCGCATGCAACGTCGGGGAAGTATATACCGTACCCGTATCCCACGGCGAAGGCAAGCTCATTGCGCCGCTTGCCGAGCTTGAAAAGATGCGCAAAAACGGCCAGATTGCCACACAGTACTGTGACGCGGCAGGCCTGCCCACAATGGTAAGTCCTTTCAACCCCAACGGCAGTATGTGGGCGATAGAGGGCATCACTTCCCCCGACGGCAGAGTCTTCGGCAAGATGGGTCACAGCGAGCGCACGGGCGATAATCTCTATAAAAACTGCGTCGGCAACTTTGATATGAAGATATTTGAAAGCGGCGTCAAATATTTCAAGTAATTAATTATCGGGTAATTTAATTGAGCAATTAGTAATTATTTTATGTGCTTTTAACTTAGGGTTAACAATAAAATTCAGCACTCAACAGATAAAACCGCAGGGCAATTTGTCCTGCGGTTTTATATTATTGTACTATTCTGCATAACTTATAAAAACGCCCTTTTTACCCTGCGGTTATATATTGCGGATAGCTTGCCAAAACGCCCTTTTTACCCGTTGGTTGCGGCATATACGGGCATCAAATCGAGCTTGGCAGAATATAAGTTTTTGATGTAAGTATTGACTTTTTTATCGTTATGGTATAGAATGAAGGTACAGAACAGAGTTCTGCATGATTTTTCTGAGGAGGAAAACAAGATGAAAAAGTTTTTAAAACTGTTTGTCGTTGCCGCTCTTTCCGCAGGTATGTTAATCTCTGCGGTGGCAATTTCAGGCTGCAGCGATACTCCGCTCATCAGTGGTGACTTCTCCAAAGAGGCTACTTCTGAGCAACTTGATGAGCTTGATGCCTACATAGGTTCTTCAGACTCAGTCTATGGGGATACAGCGGCCGAAGACTGGGAATACAATGCCCGCATGCTTACCCGCGGCGACACTGATATTTCGGTGGTTCAGAACGCAACAATATTGAATGTTGTACTCAATTCAACTACGAATATTAAAGCTGATTACGATTCTGAACAGACGCTGTCGTTCCGCAATTCTGAAAATGGTCCAGTGCTTCGCGGCAGCGGCGCGGTGGATTATTCCTATAATCTGACCGAAACTTCAGGCGAGGATACGGAGGTGCAGTCAATTAATTTATCGGGATATAGTTATAATGATAATGACTATTTCTATCTGGACGGCGCCGCTTCCTTAAATATCGGCGAAAATTCATTTTCCCAGACAGCAAAATTCAAAATGCCGCTCGAGGGCGCATTCAGCGAGATATTCCTTGCCGATCAGGGGCCCGAAGGCGACGAGGTTTTTGATTTTACTATGCTTGCCCAGCTTATCACGCAGGACGGGGTAGAGGTATACATAGACGCGCAGACGACATTTAAGGTAAAAATCAGTCTGGATGTAAACGCCTGGCTCAACTCCAATGCCGCCTTTGTCAGCTCACTCGTGGGTATGGATATGAGCGCAGAGTTTCAGCAGCTGCTCGACAGCATCAATTTCGGCAAATGCGATTATTATATCGAGTTTGATAAGCAGACGGGCGAGCTGCTCGGCTACGGTACTGACGCCGACGTCAGCTTTGACTTTACTTTTACCGTTCCCGAAGTTCTCGGCACGGGAGAAATAACCGTTGCATACAAAATGGATGTAGACAGCTGGCTTCTTAAGACGGAAAAAGTTGCCGACCCTCTTCCCGACGACCTCAGCGACTATCAGGAGTTAGATCAGGTTTCCTGATTTCTTAAAGTGAATTTTCCGCACATAAACCTGATTTGACGCAGGTATTTTTAAGAGCTGAATTTATTTAAGTCGGCTGCAAATTCAGTGGTATAAACGGGCTGTTTTGCTGAAAATAAGCAAAAACAGTGCTTTATCAGGTAGTTCAACCGCAGGTTGTGTAAAAAACAACCTGCGGTTTACAATATCAACTTATGGTCTGTGGCATTTGCTCGGTAACACGGCTATACTGGAAGAAAAAAAACGGAGGTCGTAAAATGAATACGATAGGACAAAGAATTGCGTATTACCGCAAAAAAGCAAACCTGACGCAGGAGGAGCTTGCCGAAAAGTGCTCGGTTACGCCGCAGGCCGTTTCCAAGTGGGAAAACGACATCTCAGCACCCGATATTTCGCTCTTTCCCGTGCTTGCAAAACTTTTCAACACCACCTGCGACGAGCTGTTGGGCGCAGAGACGGAGACGCCTAAAGTAGTGCCCGAAGAGCTTGTAGATTTAAGCAAAGTTCTGCTTAAAATACGCGTAATTTCTGCCGACGGCGACAATGTAAAGCTCAACCTGCCCATATCCATTGCCGAACAATTTTTATCAAAGGCAAATATCGGCGGCAATGAAGCATTGAAGAGTATTGACTTTGCGCAGATAATGCAGCTTGTAATGAGCGGTGCAACGGGCAAGCTGGTGGAGATAACCTCCGCCGACGGCGACACAGTCACAATATCGGTAGAATGAAGATTATATTAAAAGAGAGTGGCAGCGTACCCGTTACATTACACGTGCCAGCGTTCATTGCGGTGCGTTTTATCTGCCACGCCGTAAAGGCGGCAAATTTCGGCAGGGGAATGCGCGCTGCAGTAAAAGAGCTTAAAAAGGCAAAAAAGACATGGGGACATCTCGTTATCGCTGAAATTGAAAGCGCGGACGGCGACGGCGTAAAAATAATTCTGTAATCCCCTGATACTTAAGGCAATACCTAATATGGACTTTGCGGAATGCGGCGGCGCAAAAATGCGCCGCCGCATACTTTACATA
>ERZ1090866.271-NODE-271-length-20067-cov-39.638217_pt1 | contig 20067 bp, 26 predicted proteins | sample MGYA00478477_ERZ1090866 | MGnify/ENA primary metagenome ERZ1090866 (study PRJEB33644, sample SAMEA5815737) | chicken gut metagenome | biome: Chicken; feature: Gastrointestinal Tract; material: Caecum | place: Ireland | collected 2019-01-01 | study: A study of the... | reverse complement strand
ATCCATCCCACCTGTACCTGGCGGGAAGAGGTTTTACCGCAACGCACAATACCTCCTTTGCGGCCTCTCTTGCCTGGGCGCTTTCCCTCTGGTATCGCCGGAGCGGGTCAAAAACATATATCACTTCCGCTGCCCTTATGCAGTCGCTGGAAAGCTTCAACTTCCTCGACTATAACATTAAGCGCATGGGCGAGGACGAAAAGGACGGCGGGCATTTTCATATCATCGACAACAACAATGAGCACAGCATAGAGGCGGATATGGGCGACGGGTCGATATTCATCCGCGCGCTGGCCGCTAATCCTGATACACAAGACTCGCTCAACTGCAACATTGCCATCTGCGATGAAATACATGCGTTCAAGCAGCCCAAGCAGTACAACTTGTTCAAGGAGGCCATGAAGGCCTACACCAACAAACTCCTGATAGGCATATCCACGGCGGGCGATAATGAGCAGGCGTTTCTTGGGCAGCGTTTGAAGTACTGCCGGAAGATCCTCAACGGCACAGTGAAGGACGAGCAATATTTTGTGTTCATGTGCTGCGCGCCCGATGGCGTGAGGGACGGAAGCGTAGACTTCACCGACCCGAAAATACACGAGATGGCAAACCCGGCGTATGGGGTTAGCATCCGGCCTGCGGAGATACTTAATGATGCGCTCCAAGCTCAGAACGACCCACAGCAGCGCAAGGACTTTTTTGCGAAGTCACTCAATGTTTACTCCAACGCGATAACCGCGTATTTCGACATAGACGAGTTCCGCAAAAGCGACAGTAAATATGACTGGACGCTCGACCAGCTCGCCAAGATGCCCATTGACTGGTACGGCGGCGCTGACCTCTCCAAACTGCATGACCTCACGGCGGCGGCGCTGTTCGGTAACTACAAGGGGACGGATATTATTATCACTCATGCGTTCTTTCCCGTGGTTGCAGCGCACATCAAAGCTGACCAAGACAACATACCGCTCTTTGGCTGGGCGGATGACGGCTGGCTGACGCTTTGCAATTCACCGACGGTCAATCATGCGAATGTGGTCAACTGGTTTGTGGAAATGCGGAAAAAGGGCTTTAAAATTCGGCAGGTTGGGCATGACCGTAAATTCTGCCGTGAGTATTTCATCGGCATGAAAGACGCCGGGTTCAAAATCATCGACCAGCCGCAGTATTACTACAAGAAATCCGAGGGGTTTAGGCACATCGAGACGGCGGCGAAGGACGGCAACCTCTACTACCTCCATTCGGAGGCATTTGAGTATTGCGTCGAGAATGTCCGCGCCGTTGAGAAAACCGATGACATGATTCAATACGACAAGGTACAACCGGAGCATCGAATAGATTTGTTCGACGCTTCGGTTTTTGCTTGTATTCGATACCTCGAAAACCTTGAACGCCAAAAGAAAGGTAAGGAGTGGTGGGGTGAGAAATGAGTAAACGCAGACAGAAAGCGAGAGCCGAGCCGACGCAGAAGCGCAGCGCGGCTTTTCTTTGCGCGCCGGATATGTGGGATACACTGTGCGCGCAGGGGTACACGAATCTCGCGCACAATCCTGAAATAGCTGCGGGAGTAGACACGATAGCGCGGCTGATTGCATCCATGACAATACACCTCATGGAGAACACCGACGCCGGAGACATACGTATCCGTGACGAGCTGGCGCGCAAGGTTGACGTGGAGCCGTGTTCCACCATGACGCGCTCGACGTTCATCCAATGGCTGGTGCGCACGCTCATGCTTGACGGCAATGGCAACTGCATTGTGTACCCGGTTACACGCCGGGGCTATCTGCGTGACCTGCGTCCGATACCGTCCAGTCTGGTGAGTTTCACGCCGGACGGGGATTGGGGTTACAAGGTGCTCATTGGCGGCGCGCAGTACGACCCGGACGCTGTGCTCCACTTTGTCCTCAACCCTGACAGTTATTATCCCTGGAAGGGCACGGGGTACAGGGTGTCGCTCGCCGACGTGGCGAACAATCTCAAACAGGCCGCAAAGACCGAGCGCGGATTCATGGAGAGCAAGTGGAAGCCAAGCTTGATAGTAAAGGTAGACGCTTTGACGGATGAATTCAGTTCCCCCGCAGGGCGGCAAAAACTGCTTGACAGCTACGTCAATACGGCGCAGGCGGGCGAGCCGTGGCTTATTCCGGCTGACCAGTTTTCCGTTGAGCAGGTTAAGCCGCTTTCCCTGTCCGACTTGGCGCTTGCAGACATGGTAACGCTAGATAAGCGGACAGTAGCAAGCATACTCGGCGTGCCGCCGTTTGTGCTGGGCGTTGGCGACTTCCAACGCGACGCATGGAACAACTTCATAAACTCAACTATCATGCCGCTGGCGAAGGCCATAGAGCAGGAACTTACAAAGAAACTGCTCTATTCTCCGTCGCGGTATTTTCGTTTCAATAGCCGGAGCCTTTACAATTACGATTTGCAGGAGCTGGCGGCTGTGGCGGATGACCAGTTTGTACGCGGGATTATGACCGGCAATGAGGTGCGCGACTGGATAGGGCTTTCCCCGGTTGACGGCCTTAACGAGCTGGTTATCCTTGAAAACTACATCCCGCGCGGTATGATAGGCGACCAAAGCAAGCTTACAGGGAACGGAGGTGAGTGAAACGGAACGCAGATACATTAAGATGCAGGACATGAAAACGCGCGAAGCCGGAGACGGGAAGCGTTATCTGGAGGGCTATTTCTCCGTGTTTAACAGCCCGTATGACATTTGCGCGGGATGGGTGGAGACTATAGCGCCCGGAGCTTTCGCCCGGTATCTGAGCGAGGGAGGCGGCACTAAGGCGCTGTGGAACCACGATTCCAATATTGTGCTCGGCAGTACCGCGAACAACACGCTCACTCTCCGTGAAGATGAAACCGGCCTGTGGGGTTCGATAGAAATTAACGAGGCCGACACCGAAGCCCTTAACGCATACGCCCGCGTTTCTCGCGGCGACGTTGAGGGCTGTTCTTTTGGCTTCGACATTGCGCGCCAGGAGGAGTGGTGGGATGACGATGGCGTATATCACACCGTGATACGCGAGGTTGACCCGCTGTATGAGGTAAGCCCTTGTACGTTCCCCGCATATTCCGCGACCAGCATTGAAGCGCGGTCGATGGAGCGCCTTGAACAGGCCAGAGCCAAACGCCGCGAAGCGTGGCGAAGCGAAATGATTAAACGATTGAAAGGAGATAACTGATGCTCAAAACACTCATGCTCAAAAGGTCGATTGACCTCAAAAGGGCGGAGCTTGAAAAACTCCGCGAGCGAGACGCCGAGTTCGAGACCCGCGAGGCGGAACTGGAACAGGCTATTGCCGAGGCGCAGACCGAGGACGAGCAGTCCGCCGTAACTGAGGAAATTGACAAGTACGAGTCCGCCAAAGCGGAGCACGACCAGAACGTAAACACTCTGTCTGCCGAAATAGAGCAGCTTGAAGCCGACCTCGCCGCCGCAGAGGCGGACGCACCAAAACGCGAGGCCAAATCAAATACTATCGAAAGGACTGATAACAAGGTGCAGACCACCATCAACATCCGCGCCCTGCCCATGAGCCGCAGGGCCTTTGACGCCCTCCCCGAAGAGATGCGCACCAGCATAGTACAGCGCAACGAGGTTAAAGATTTCCTTGCCCAGCTCCGCAGCATGAAGGGCACTAACCGTGCTATAACCGGCGCGGAGCTGACCATCCCCGTTGTTTTCCTCGACCTTATCGCGGAAAATATGTTCCGCTACTCCAAGCTTCTGAACCGCGTGCGTATCCGCTACGTCAACGGTCAGGCGCGCCAGACTATCGCCGGTACTGTCCCCGAGGCCGTTTGGACGGAGATGTGCGGCGCTATTAACGAGCTAAACTTTGTGTTCAACCAGGTGACTCTTGACGGCTACAAGGTTGCTGGCTATGTGCCTGTGTGCAATAGCCTCCTCGATGACAGCGATATCGACCTGTCCGGCTGGATAGTCGAGATGCTCTCCGAGTCCATCGGTTATGCTATGGACAAGGCCATACTCTACGGCAAGGGCAGCGCGTCTCGTATGCCTCTCGGCATTGTCACCCGCCTGGCTCAGACGTCCGCGCCGAGCGACTACCCCGCTAATGCTCCCGCATGGGTCGACCTGCACACCAGCAACATTCTCCAGATCGGTGGCGACGGCGTGACCGGCGCTGAGTTCTGGGCTGAGCTCATGCAGGCGACCGGTGCGACCTATACCCGCTACTCCCGCGGCAACATGTTCTGGGCGATGAACTCCAAAACTTACGCCACCCTGCGCAGCAAGGTTATTACCTTCACCGCCACGGGCGACATCGCTGCGAATATATTCGGCGTCCTGCCGATTATCACCGGCGACGTGGATATACTGGAGTTCATGCCGGACGGCGATATTGTCGGCGGCTATGGCGACCTGTATCTCCTTGCTATGCGCAGCGGCCTCATGATTGAGTCCAGCTATGAGGTGCAGTTCCTCCAGGACAATACCGTGTTCCGCGCCAAGCAGAGGGCGGACGGCCAGCCCATCATTCCCGGTGCTTTTGTGGCTATCAACATCAACAATACCGCTGTGACTACCACTATGGATTTCGCGGCTGACACCGCCAACGACGCCCAGCTCACCGGCCTGAGCATTTCCGGCGTGAGTCTGAGCCCGGTATTCGCCTCCACTACTTACAGCTACACCGGCGGCACGGCCTCCAGCAACAGCGCTAAGGTTGAGGCCACTCCGGCTCAGGCGGGCGCTAAGGTCGCCATTGCCGTTAACGGTAAGAACGTGCGCAACGGCGGCACTGCGACGCTCACCGCGTCTGCGTCCAACACTATCACTGTCACCGTGACCCAGGGTAACGCCGTCCGCGTCTACACCGTCACCGTGACCGGCGCGGGCGCCTGATATGACTAACGCCGAGATATTGACTATGCTGCAAGTTGACCTCGGCGAACTGTTTCCGAGCGATGCGCGGAAAGCGTACTTGCAGCAGTGTATAAGCGCGGCGCAGCAGTTCATAGCTCGTGAGGGCGTAACTCTCACGGACAACATCGAGGACGGGCAGTTGGTGGAGATGTACGCGGCGTATCTCGTGCGCAAGCGCGCTACCAACGAGCCTATGCCGCGGATGCTGCGCTGGGCGCTCAACAACCGGCTGTTCTCGCAGAAGGCGCAGGTGAGCGGCGATGCCACTTGACAGCGGAACATTGACAGTATGGCGGGGGACCAACTCGGCCCCCGCCGGCTCTATGCCTGTGCTCAAGTACGCGCAGATCTGGGGCAGCTACTACGAGGACAGGACCGTCGGCATACAGCGCTACTATACGGCGATGCAGCACGACAACCGCGTTGACGCGATGGTCAGGGTGCAGCGAACGTATGAGCTTAAACCCGCCGACGACAGAATAATCCTCTCACCGTATTCGCACGAGGACGGAGCCGCCTATAGAATTATCCAGCTCCAGCAGGTGCTTGATGATGACGGCCTCCCGGTCACCGACCTCACGCTCGAAAGGGATGATGCGATAGATGCTGGACAACTTACGACAGGCGCTGGCGGCACTGACTGACAGTTGCTATCACTATTTTGCGAAGCCCGGCACTACGCCGCCTTATCTTGTGTGGGCGGAGGACAGCGACAACGACCTGACCGCTGACAACGTACACGCCGAGCGATGCTATGAGGGGACAATAGACCTGTTCACCAAGACTGAGGGGGACGAGCTTATTCAAGCTGTTCCCTCCGCTTTGGAGGGCATCGGAGCCGCTTATTATCTCAACTCCGTGCAATATGAGGAAGATACCGGGCTTATTCATTTCGAATGGGTGTGGCAGTATGGCTAAAATTACGTTTCCGGGGCTTAAAGATTATGAGCTGATGCTTTCCAGGCTGGAGGGCGCGACTGATGACATGATAGGCCGCGCGGTCTACGCCGGGGCCGGAATTGTCGCCGACGCGGTGAAGCAAGGCATACAGTCACTGCCGGTTGTCACCGGCTACGGCACTGACACTAACCCTCTCCCCGGCGGCGTTACCGCTGCGCAAAAAGCGGGGCTGCTGGACGGGTTTGGCATATCCAAGTTGCAAGACGACGGCGGCTATCTCAATGTCAAACTGGGCTTTGACGGCTATAACCGCACCCGCACAGAGATGTACCCGCAGGGTCAGCCTAACCAGCTTGTAGCCCGAGGTGTGGAATCCGGGACAAGCTGGAAGCAGAAAAAGCCATTTATCCGTCCGGCGACTACGCGCAGCCGGAAAGCGGCAGAGACTGAGATGAAGCGCGTGCTCGATGAAGAAATCGAAAAAATAGCTAAATGAATGGAGGCTAACTAATGGCTGGAATTGGCCTATATGGTGTGTATTACGCCAAAGCTACGGTTGAAGATGGTGTTGTCACCGGCTACACGGGCGGGCTTAAAACGATGGGCAAGGCAATCTCTGCCTCATTCGAGCCTACCACCCCGGACGATAACCCTCTGTACGCTAATAACGCTGTTGCCGAGAACGACGCATCCGGCGCATCCGGCGGCACTCTCACCCTGACCCTCGACCGCCTCACTCAGGCGGCGGCGGCTGATATGTTCGGCCTGACGGTGCAGAACGTTCAAGTTACTGTCGGCACAAGCCCCGGCGAAACGGTGAAGGGTACATCCCTTAAATACACTGGTAATGAGCAGTCCGCGCCGCTGGGCGTGGCGTTCATCCGTATGAATCAGGAGGACGGCGTTAGAAATCACGAGGTAATTATCTATCGCCGCGTCATGTTCTCCATGCCTGCTATGGAGGCTCAGACAATGGGCGAGTCTATCGAGTGGCAGACACCCGAAATTGAGGGTACTGTCACCGGGCTTGAGGGCGACGGTACTAATGCGTGGTTTGAGCAGACTGTATTTCCGTCTCAGGCGGCGGCTATACAGTATCTGACTACATATCTGACCACCGCGCCCCCGGAGAGCACCTAATGAGAGTTAGTTATATCGAGTTAGGGGGCAACAAATACCCAATGTGCCTCTCGCTCACGGCGACGGAGGAACTAACGGAACGCTTCGGCGACCTCTCCAACATGGACAAGGCGCTGAGTAGCGGTAATATCGCCGAGATTGCGCGTGCCACCAACGACATTATCGAAATCCTCATGAAAGCCGGGCGAATATACGCTACTTACATGGGGCATGATGTCCCGCCGGAGCTCACGTGCAAGCCGGGCGACCTGATAAATATTGCCGACGGCACGGCAATCAAGGCCATATTTGAGACTATCCGCACCGATATGGGGCGCGAGGTGGAGACTAAAACAAAAAACGCGGGGGCCACGCAGGGAAAATAAGCTCTGCGTGGCTCTATTACAACGCCGCCAAAGCTGGGCTTACACGGTTTGAGGCTCAAAACCTCCCTATGGGCAGGGTGTTTGACCAAATCGCGTGTTGGCAGATAGCGGAGTGCGGCGCGAAAGAATTAACACGTCCGTCTGGCTCGCTGTTCGAGCAGATGACGCGCTACAAAGGGCGGTGAGACTATGGCTTATGATATTGGCCCCAAAATAGGAGTTGACGGAGAGGCTCAATTTCGCAAAGAAATCCAGCAGATAACCGAAAACATAAAAACTCTGGGCAGCGAGTTCAAGGTTGTCGCCTCCGCCGCCGATGCTGAGGGCGAATCCATCGAATCGCTCTCCAAAAAGAACGACATCCTCAACCGCACGGTAACAGAGCTTGAAAAACGGCTGACTGCGCAGCGTAATATGCTCGATAAATCGACGCAGCTGTACGGCGAGGCCGATTCTCGAACACAAAAGTGGCAGCGGACGGTAAATGCGACTGAAACCGAGCTAAACAAGCTGCGCGGACAGATAAACAAGAATAATACCGCCCTCGACAAATTAGAAAACGCCACGGATGACGCGGATAATGCCCTTGAGGATTTGGGCGATTCGGCAGACAGTACGGGAAGCAAACTGTCCGCTATGACCGTAGCAATGGGCAATCTCATATCAAGCGGCATACAGGCGGCTGTCTCAGCGGTTAGCAATCTGGTTAGCTCAATCTGGAACCTCGACGAGAGCACCGAGGAATTCCGGCAGGCGCAAGGCCGGTTGAACACAGCGTTTGAAAATGCCGGGTACTCGGCTGAAACTGCCGAGGCCGCGTATGACGGGTTCTACTCCATTCTTGGCGACACTGACAGGGCAACCGAGGCCTCACAGCTCTTGGCGCAGCTTGCCGAAAACGAAGAAGATGTTGCCACATGGACGGATATCGCAGCCGGAGTAAACGGCACATTTGGCGACTCTCTCCCAATTGAGGGACTAATAGAGGCCGCGAACGAGACGGCAAACGTCGGCACAGTCACGGGTGTTCTCGCCGATGCACTCAATTGGGTCGGCATTTCTGAAGATGAATTTAACGAAAAACTAGCCGCGTGTACCACTGAAAGCGACAGAAACCAGCTTATCATGGAAACACTGGCTGGGCAGTACGACGAAGCTTCAGATGCGTTTAGGCGCAATAATGCCACGCTCATAGAAGCCCGTGAAAATCAGGCCGAGATGGATAGGACAATGGCTAATCTCGGCGGAACTATCGCAGATGTCAAAAATCAGTTGACAAACGCACTCGGCCCCGCACTCCGCGGTATAGTCGATTCTTTCAACGCGCTTCTTACAGGCGAGGGAAGCGGGGAGAGCTTCGGAACAGCGTTACAGCAGTTTATTGCTTCTGTTGGTGAGCTGGCCCCGCAGGTTATCCAGGCAGGAAGTCAGATATTGGGGGACATAGTGCAGGGTATTTTGATTGCACTCCCGCAACTGCTTGTTACAGGTACGCAGATTATTCTTGAACTTGCGAACGGCATATTGAGCGCTATTCCTCAGTTCGTCGCGCAGCTTCCAGCCATTATAACGGAATTTATCAATTACATATCAAGCGAGCTTCCTAACATTCTTCAGCAGGGCGTGACGGTGCTCAACAATTTTGTTGATGGCCTTATCGGCGCTATCCCGGATTTTGTGGCGCAGCTTCCGCAGGTAATAACCGCTTTTGTTAATTTCATAGTCAGTAACCTTCCAACTATATTGCAGAGCGGCGTAGATATTCTTACAAATCTAATCGAAGGCATTATTGGGGCAATACCCGACCTTGTAGCAGCTCTCCCGCAAATAATTGAGGCCATTGTTACGGGTATTGGTAGCTTGATGGGCAGCATACTTGATGTAGGCCGTAGCATTGTCGAGGGTATCTGGCAAGGCATTACCAACGCCGGTAGCTGGTTGATAGGCAAAATTACAGGCTGGTTTAACGGCGTCGTTGATTCGGTTAAGAATTTCCTGGGTATCAATTCTCCGTCCCGTGTCTTTGCGGATGAAGTTGGTGCTAACATGGCCCTCGGTGTTGGCGAAGGATTCGAGGGCGAAATGGGGACAATCGAACGGCAACTCAACCGTGCGATGAATGGTCTTGTCCCGGAAGTGAGCGGCAATGTGTCTGTGTCCGGTACGTCTGCCGGAGCTTTGATACCTGGTTATGATGTTGGCGCTTCTATTTCCCGCGCGCTCAGCGGCGCGGTGGTGTACATGGATGGCCGCAAGGTCGGCCAGCTCATAACCCGCCAGCAGAATAATACTATCCGTGCGAATGGCCTTGTGCCGACAATATGAGGTGAGCATATGCAGCTTAAACTCATAATCAACGGGCAGGACTTTTCCCCGTGGCTGGTAGAGGACGGGCTAACATTTGGCGAGATATACCGGCAGAGCCGGGACGTTATAACGCTGGATGGTACGCTCTACCGCTCGCAAATACGCAAGCTGACAATGGACGTGGGGCTTGTAGAACTTCGGGACAACACGCTCGCTCTGTTGACTGCGGCACTGTACAGCGCTGTTCCGGCGTCGGTGCAGTATACTGCGAGTGACGGCGTTCTGCATGCCAATACATTCTATGTATCAGATTTGAGCTATGGAGCCAAAACCGTCCGTGGCGGCAACACCTATTACTCAGGTGCCGGGTTCTCACTGGAGGCGCGCTGATGCAGACAGTAAGCGCGTTATATCAGCAGATAATGTCCGGCGAGCACTACGCCGAGCGGAAAATCAACATAGCGGGGACGGATTACGGCGAGGATGCTATTGTTAGCCTCACTACTACCGGCGGGCTGTTTGCTGATGGTACACTGTCCGTTGGTAGCGCCGTATCACGAGAAATCAATCTGTCCCTCTGGAACGTCTCGACCACCATCCCCAAAATGGCTAAGCTTATCCCGTACTATCGTCTTTCCAACGGGACGCAGACCTCGGAGTGGATACAGAAGGGCGTGTATTACATCGATACCCGGAGCGTTGACTCCGGGCTTCTTACTATACACGGCTACGACGATATGCTCAAAGCTGAGCAAATCTGGACACCTGACCAGTCCCTTGAGTTTCCAATGCCCATGACGCAGGCCGCAAATATCATCGCTGATATCATGGGCGTAGAAATCGACGCGAGGACGGTGTTAAACAGCTCGTACACCGTGGATTACCCGGCGAACGACTACACACTCAGGGACGTGCTGAGGTTCATAGCAGCCGCACACGGCGGCAACTGGATAATGTCAGATGTGGGCGAGCTTTGGCTTGTCGGGCTTAACGACTTGCCAGCAGAAACAAATTACCTCTGTGACGAGGACGGGGACTGGATAACATTTGGAGGTGACCGCATCCTTGTCTGACAGCGTTTTCGTCGGCACTAAAGCTGGGGGGCTGGAAACGTCGCCTCAGTTCGAACCGATTTCCAAAATTATCTTACTTGTTGACAGCGAGAACTATTACGAGGCCGGGAACGATACGGGGCGCACATTAGAGATAACTTGCCCGTATGGTACTCAGGCTATGGCTAATAATCTCTTGTCCTCGCTCGGCGGCTATGCGTATCAACCGGCGACGGCGACGGACGCGCTTATAGACCCGGCGGCAGAGCTGGGCGACGCGGTGACTGTTGGCGGCATATATACTGTGCTTGCCCAAATGGACACAACGTTTGACAGCCTGATGACGGCGGATATAGGCGCGCCCGGACAGGAGGAAATAGAGAGCGAGTACCCGTATGTTTCCCAGCAGCAGAGCGATATTAACCGGCAGATAGCCCAGACGCGCAGCGAAATCTCAAAAACCTCAGAGGAAATAGGGCTGCGAGTTGATGGCCTCGAGAACCAATACACGCAGCTCAAAGTTACCATTGATGGCGTGACCATAGAGGGGCCGGGCGGCACCACTCTAATCGACGGCGGCAAGATTGACGCCGACGAGCTGCACGTCAATGCTGCTAATATAGACGGCACGTTGAGCGCCAACCAGATAAACATGACCGGCGCTATTACATGGAACGACCTGGCCTCCGATGCAAAGGGCGAAATAACCGATGCCCAGGACGCGGCAAGCGCTGCGCAGAGCAGAGCTGACAGCGCGTACTCTCGCGCTAACTCCGCCTATAATACGGCGAATGACGTCGACGATACAATCAGCGCCTGGACGTATCCGGGGACTACCCAAATTGACGGCAGGGAAATACGGACGGGTACAGTCACGGCCTCGACGCTGCGCGGCGGTACGGTCGAGATACTCACAAGCTCCGAGTCCGAAGCGGGTTATATGTCTGTAAGCGGTGCGTCCTCCGCGTCGTATGCCATTGACCTCATAAGCAACGGCGCACTGCGTTTGCAGGCTTCGCGCGGCACACTCCATTTGGAGGGCGGAAGCGGGGCCATTATAGACGTTAATGCCAATGTGGACGTGGGCGCGGATTTGCGGCCCTCCAACGACAACTATCTGTATCTTGGTACGGCAGCGCTGCGCTGGCGAGAGGTATACGCGGCGACGGGCACAATACAGACCTCAGACCGCAATTTCAAAACGGACATTGACTACGACATGAGCCGTTACGGGGCGTTTTTTGATGCGCTCCGGCCCGCGAGCTGCAAGTACATAGACGGCACAAGCGGACGGCGGCACATTGTTATGGTATCTCAGGATGTAGAGCAGGAGCTTATAGACAGCGGGCTAACGTCAATGGACTTCGCGGGCTTCGTCAAATCTCCGATGACCGACGAGGACGGAAACGAGATAGACGGGCAGTACAGATATTTTCTTAGGTATGACGAGTTTATAGGCTTGCTGATTTGGCAGGTGCAGGAACTCAAAAAGCGCGTGGCGCAATTGGAGGCATCATGAAAAAGAAACTGCAACAGGTATATGCAATGCTCTCGGCAATGAGCGTTTCGGGCGACGCTGTAGACGTAGTAGCGGGTATGCGCTCGCTGCTGCGGGACTGTATACAGGAGGTGGACAATGGCAGACAAGCAGATAAGCAGCCTACCGGCAGCGACAAGCGTTGACGATGGCTCGCTGTTCGTGGTCGAACAGCAGGGCGCGGCTATGTCCGCCTCCGGCGCGCTGTGGAAAGGCTACGCCGTACAGGCAGTACAGCCCTATGCTAATGCAGCGCAGGGGTCGGCGTCGGCAGCGGCAGGCTCGGCGGAGCAGGCAGCCAAAAGCGCATCAGACGCGGGAAAATCTGCGTCGGACGCGCAAAACAGCGCCAAGTCTGCCGCGCAATCCGCCGACACGGCCCAGCAGTACAGCGGCAAACCGCCTATAATCCAAAATGATACTTGGTGGGTATGGAACGCAGAGACGGGGCAATACGAGGACACGGGCGAAAGCGCGCGGGGAGATGTGATGTATGCGACGTTTGAAATCGACCCTGAAACGGGGATTTTGACTATGACAACCCCCAACGGTTACACAGGCCCAGAGTTTGAGATTGTCAACGGATATTTGGAGGTGAGTATTAGTGCCTAACACTGTGCTGGGCAAGGTATCATGTGTGCCGCGCGGGGACTATTCCGCGAGCGCTACATATACCGTGCTCGATATTGCGGGCTATCAGGGCGGCAGTTATATGGCGCTCAAAACAGTAACTGGCGTTACGCCAAGCAACGACGGCGTTAACTGGATGCAGCTCAGCGGCCCCGGCCTGCCGGGCGAACAAGGCCCGCAGGGCATACCGGGCGTCGCGGCAGGCTTCGGAACGCCAACGGCCACGGTCGACGGCTCGACAGGCACCCCGGCTGTTGAGGTCGAAGCGAGCGGCCCCGATACTGCGAAGGTATTCGCATTTTCCTTCTCCGGGCTCAAGGGCGAGAAGGGCGATACGGGCGACACCGGCGACACAGGCCCGCAGGGTATACCGGGTGCGGCCGCGGGCTTCGGCGAGGCCACCGCGACCGTTGACAGCAACGTCGGCACTCCCGGCGTGACCGTCAACACTTCCGGGCCTGATACGGCAAAAGTGTTCTCTTTTGAGTTCACGAACTTGAAAGGCGAGAAGGGTGACCAGGGCGACCAGGGCATCCCCGGCGTCGCGGCAGGCTTCGGTGATGCGACAGCAACAGTAGACAACAGCGTTGGCACTCCCGGCGTGACTGTGCAGACCTCGGGGCCTGATACGGCGAAGGTGTTCGCGTTCGCGTTCACAAATTTGAAGGGCGAAAAGGGCGACACGGGCGACACTGGGCCGCAAGGCATACAGGGCATACAGGGCGAGCCCGGCACGGATGTCGATTCTATCGCGCGCACAAGCGGCACGGGCGCTCCCGGCACGACAGATACATACACAATGTACGACTCGGCAGGCGGCACCATTGGCACGTTTACTGTTTACAACGGCGCGAACGGAACGGGCTCGGGCGACTTCATGGCTGACGGCAGTGTACCGATGACCGGCGCATTGCAGATGGGCGGCAATCGTATCACCAACGTCGGAGCGCCCACGGCGGCGACGGACGCAGTTAGGCAGAGCGATTTGCAGGCCGTCTCTGACGAGGTCGACCACATCCTCGATGGCACGACCCCGGCGTTTATCCCCGTTGCCACTGAAACAAAGGTCGGCGGCATCAAGCCCGGCACCAATGTCAACGTCGGCACCGACGGAACGCTCACGATCGAGACAGACGCCGCGCCCACATCGGGCAGCAACAAGCCCTTGCAGAGCGGGGGAGCTTACACCGCGCTTGCGGACAAGCTTGACGCTCCCGACGGCGGCACTACAGGGCAAATACTGACCGTAGGAGCGAGCGGCGCAGCAGAGTGGGCAGACCCTCCCGACACCGGCGTCACCACCTTCAATGGCCGGACAGGCGCGGTCACACCGCAGGCAGGGGACTACAGCGCCGACATGATTGAGTTTGCAGATGGCGAGACGTTTCAACAGAAATATGACGCTGGCGAGCTTACAGGCCCGCAGGGCGGACAGGGGCCAAAGGGCGATACCGGCGCTCCAGGTGCAGACGGCGCGCAAGGCCCGGCTGGCGAGAACGGCGGATATTATACTCCCGCTGTAAGCGACACCGGCGACCTGACATGGACGGCAAGCAAAGCCGGTATGCCCTCCGTTGCAGGGGCGAACATCAAAGGTCAAAAGGGAGATAAGGGCGACCCGGGAGACCCCGGAGCGCAGGGCCCCGCCGGAGCCGATGGAGCACCGGGTGCTGCTGCTACCATCAACGGGGTCAATGCGCTGACGCTTCAGGGTGGCAGCAACGTCACCCTCAACCAGAGCGGCAGCACGGTGACGATTAACGCCAAAGCTCCGAGCGTACTGGCGTTCAGCAGCAACAAGACCGTGGCAACCAGCGCGTGGAGCAGCAACAGCACTTACACGGCGTACCCGTGGCGGGCGAGTGTGGCCTACACCGGCGTGACGGCAGACTACTTCCCGGACATAGTGTTTAACCCCAACGACGCGGACTTCGGCAAGCTTGCGCCGATATGTGAGACGTATGCGGGCGGCGTGTACATATACGCCAGCGAGCGGCCGGGCGCGACGGTCAACATCGTGAGCGCGAGCTTCATCCGCGCGGCAACCTGACAGGAGGTACAGCAGAATGCATAATTACCACAAAATGGCTCCGGGGGGGGGGCTCGAACTTCTAGAGCTCGGCACCTTGCACAAGCGAGGTGCAGCGCATGAGAGGTACGACCAATGCGCTGCCCGCCGGGAGCGGGCTGAGGGTGATAGCAAGCGGAACGGCAGAAGGTGGGCAAACGGTAACATTTCCGGAGCCGGTCAAAATCGTGTTTGTGTCACGCGACAACAATGGCGGAAGTTGGGCGCAAGGCGGACAGGACACAGTGCCACTTATAGTGTTTGCTTCTGCGGAAGCCATGGCAAACAGTACCGACGGTCACAAGTATTCCGCGTGGTTAGTGGACGAGCAAACTATCGACTTTGTGGACTGGGACGGAACCGGCGTCGTGTTTGGATACCTCGCCCTCGGCTAACCCCGGAGGTGGCCGCATGAACGGCCGCACGAATGCGGCCGCGGGCGGCGGGAAAACAGAAGAAGTAACATTTACGCTTAATGGAACCTGGGACGAAGCAACCTACATATGGTGTGATTCCGATGGCTATCATTGCGAAACTCCATCAACGGAGGGCGAACATACAATAACAAAAGGTTCCCTTTTGTGTGTCCTAACAAATGACGGGCATCGTTATATAGGTTTTAATGTTAGTGGCGGAGCTGAAACGCTCAAAAACGATATATACGCAGGGTTTGTATTTTATGTTACTGATAATTGCACTTTAAACATTTCCGGCTAAGGGGAATATAGATGTAAGCCGATGATAGGGGGTACGAGATGATATATACAGGCAAACTGCTCCACGCGGAGCTATACGACGATATGACGCCGCCGTACACCAATGTGCGGGCGGTGTGGGAAAAGGAGGTTAAATGAGCACTACATACAAAGGCATAGACGTCTCCAAGTGGCAGGCGGAGATTGACTGGGAGAAGGCCAAGGCCGACGGCGTGGAGTTTGCAATGCTGCGCGCCGGTTATGGGCAGGGCAACATAGACGACAAATTCAAGCGCAACGCCGACGAGTGTACGTGGCTGGGCATACCCTTTGGCGTGTACTGGTTCAGCTATGCGTACAACGTGGAGCGGGCGCGCAGGGAGGCGCAGTATTGCATCGAGGCCATCAAGCCGTACAAGCTCGCCTACCCCGTGGCATTTGACTTCGAGTACGACAGCGTGAACAACGCGGCGAAAAAGGGCGTGACCATCACGAAGCAGCTCGCAAGCGATATGACGCGCGCGTTCTGCGAGGAAATCCGCGCCGCCGGGTACACGCCAATTGTGTACGCGAACCCGGACTATTTGAGCCGGTATTTCGACGCGGACATAGCGAGCCGGTACGACATCTGGCTTGCGCAGTGGCCTAAGAACCCCGATGTAAACAACCCGCCGAGGGAGTGCGCCATGTGGCAGTATTCCAACAGCGGGACGATAAGCGGGATAAGCGGGCGCGTGGATATGAATGTGTGCTATAAAGACTACGAAGGAGATGAAGACGATATGACCGTTGAAAGATTTGCGGAGCTGATGGGCGAGTATCGCAAGATGCTTCAGGACAAGCCTGTTTCGAGCTGGGCGCAGGGCGCTATGGACTGGGCGGTTTCCACCGGCCTGATAGAGGGCAACGAAAGCGGCGGCACCATGCCGCAGGACTTCCTTACCCGCGAACAGTTTGTGACCGTCATGCAGAGGTATGACAACCAGCGGTGAAACTCTTTGGCAACAAAGACAAGCCCCTCGAATATTCCAAGCGCATAATCCGTGACATACGGATACTCCTTTGGATAGTTACGGTGGGCGGCCTGATACTCGCCGCCTACTGTATCTACTCCGGCTTTGTCGGTTCGCTCCCATGGCTCTCTGCAATGGTTGGTTTGCCGTGGAGCGCACATGGTGTTGTGTGCAGCTTCTATCTTAACATGGCCAAGTCTGACCATAGCGAGGGTGGAATTACATTCGAGACGGCGAAAGCCCAAAATTTTGGCGTGGACACATCGCAGGATGATGTCCGCATATAGGGGGATTACATATGGACTGGGTAGAAATCATAATAGCCATCCTTTCTGGCCTCGCGGCTTGCATCCCGCTTGTAATCAAGCTAGTTCAGTACGTCGAAAAAGCCATTAAGGAAAAGAACTGGTCAGCGCTGCTGGAACTCATTATGAGTTACATGGAGGAAGCTGAGCAAAAATTTGAGGATGGTGCAACTCGCAAAGAATGGGTTATGGCGATGATTCGCAACAGCGCCGACCAGGTGAATTACGACATTGACATGGATGTCGTCAGCGAAATGATTGACCGTCTGTGCGATATGTCGAACGTTGTAAACCCGCCCACTGATGAGGCTCCGCTTGCCAATGCCTGATGATAAGTGCATACTTGACCCTGAAAGGGACTGCATCGGCAAAGCGGCGGCGGCAAAGCTTGAAGCTCGAATAGAGTCGCTTGAGCGTTGGCAAAAAGACTCGAAAGAGTTTCACAACACCTTTTATAATTGGCAGCGTGAGCAGATAGCCCGCGAGGCCACGCTAGACGAAAAGCTCTCGCATATCAGCGCCAACATCAACAAGCTCCTCACATGGCAGGACAACCAGCAGGCAAAACCTGCCAAAGCATGGCAAGCCGTGCTCAGCGCTGTGCTTGCTGGCCTTGTAGGTTTCCTACTCGCTCAGCTCGGCATCAACGGCTGACACTCAAAAAACATAAACACAGCCCTCTCCACGCTACGGAGAGGGCGCTTTTTATTGCCCAAAATTTTTTGAAAATCTTCTATTTCCCTATTGACAATAATACTTTATAGTATTATAATATAATCACAAGGAACAAAGGAGAGATTCAAATGGCTAGAGCCACAGCAACATGTACTTGCAGCAAGTGCGGTGCGAAATTTGAAAAGTATACTACAAAGGCTAACCGCCGTGAAGCTGACAACTGGGTTGAGTGGGCTGAGCGCACTTTCAATCTTTGCCCTGACTGTGAGCGTGAGGAACGCGCCGAGCAGCTCAAAGAGCAGTCTGAGGCTGCTGGCCTGCCGGAACTGAAAGGCTCTACTAAGCAAATCGTCTGGGCTGAATCCCTCCGCAAAGAGTACATAACTCGCAGCGAAGACATGATGAAAGTCTACGAGGCCAAAGGCGACAAAAAGAACGCTGAAATTTTTGAGCAGGTTCGCGAGTATACCCTCAAAAACAAGGTTGATGCGGGCTGGTGGATTGACCGCCGTGGTCTGTTCAAAAAAACAGTTATGGAAGTCTACAAGGAAATCAAAGACAGCATCAAATAAGGAGGAAAAGGTAATGTATATCTACAATGAAGTAATCAAAAGCATCCCCGGTGTCAAAGAAATCTGCGCTGCCGATGAAGCGCTCAGCAAGTCCAATGATGCAGAACCTAACTACGGTGAAGTGCTCAATCCGGAAGTAGTAGGCGAGAACTATTATGTCTCTGAGAATCCTTCACCGATTGATTTTCAAGGCATTGACGACCTGAGCACGGTAATGTCCGTCGAAGACAGCAAAGCGTACCTCAAATGGCAAGAGGAAAATATGGCTCTATATAAGGCGTGTGAGCAACTCAAGGCCAATTACCCTTATGCAGTTAAGGCGCTGGCACTTGATATTCGAGATTATCGGCATCCGACCACAGGCAGCGAAAAGGCTCTTGCCCGGCTCAATGCGGGTGATGATTACAAGGCCGTGCTCGACGAGTACGAGGCCAACCCCGGTGTCCCTATCGGTGATTTTTGAGGAAAACGATATGCTAATACCCCTGAAAGAATACGCCGAAAAGCTCGGCAAGAACTCAGATAACGCCCGGCAGCTTGCCCGGCGTGGGAGCTTTCAAACCGCTCAAAAAATTGGCCGAGATTGGTTTGTCGATGAAAATGAGCCGTGGCCTGACAGGCGAATAAAATCCGGAAAGTATATCGGCTTCCGCGAAAAATACTTAAAGCGCTAGAGGCAAAGAAATTTGTTAGTAATTTGTTAGTAACCGTCACCGGTTCTGGCCTTTTCTGGACGTTTAATAAAGTTGAAAAGTTAGTAATAATAGGCCAAAATAGGCAAAACAAGGCCAAAATAGCTTGCGTAAATTCGGAATTACTCCTTGGTAAGGATGAGGTCCCCGGTTCGAATCCGGGCAGCAGCTCCAATTTTCAGCCCTGAATCTCTAAGGTTCGGGGCTTTTTTGATGATTATTCGAACTTTTTGAGCTTGAATTTTTTGACCGTTTTTTGCCTGTTAGTAACGTGTTGGTAACGGACGCGCTTTCCGCTGCTTCGATTAGCTCGTCAATATCGGCGCTAATATAGTTGTTAACTGTCGTAGTGTAATCCGTGTGACCCATAATTTGTTTAAGATTTTCAGGGGCCATCCCGCCCTTAACAGAGCGGGAACCGTATGTATGTCGCGCCGTATAGGGGACTTTATACGGAATCTCGAGACGTTCTAGCAGACGGGCATAGTCACGTTTGCGAAAATTCGATTCTATTTTGTTACCCTCATAACCGGACAGTAGCAAAGGGCCAGTAGCGCGCGTAGCGAAATACGCGAAAGCGTCACGGCCATCTGGATTAATTGGAATAGTGCGATTCATTCCTGCTTCGGTTTTTGAGCCGGTAACAATATATGTTTCATGATAATCTTTTAGCTCAAGCTTGAACAACTCATTAGGACGAACGCCTGTAGACATCATCATTACTACAATCTTTGCTGTCTCACTCGCGTCGTCTTTTATTTTCTGGTATTCCGCATCCGAAAACTTTTCTCGTGGCTTTTTGGGTTTGGATACTAATTCAACATACTTGACGTAGTTTTTCGTCGTAATATCTTCGCGCATGGCCCAGTCAGACATTTGATTTATAAGTTGCCGGTATTTTTTAAGTGTTTCTGGTGTGTCCTTATGCGCATCAAGTATTGGCTGAAAATCGGATGCTCGCAGAGAGCGGAATTTTCGATTGTGGATTGTAGAGAAAGCTTTGAAGCTGGCTTTGTGTTGCTTTTGCGCTCCTTCTTTGATTTTTGAAAAATGCTCTTTGCTCCATGCTTGATAGACTTCTGCGAAGGTCATGTTGTACTTATCTGTTATAGTTTGCTCAGATACGCGCTCTAACGCCTGTAGCGCCTCTGTCTTAGTCTCATAGTATCCTATCACTACCCGAGCCTTAGACGCGACCCACGGGCGCTTGCGA
>ERZ1090866.264-NODE-264-length-20261-cov-37.575819_pt1 | contig 20261 bp, 19 predicted proteins | sample MGYA00478477_ERZ1090866 | MGnify/ENA primary metagenome ERZ1090866 (study PRJEB33644, sample SAMEA5815737) | chicken gut metagenome | biome: Chicken; feature: Gastrointestinal Tract; material: Caecum | place: Ireland | collected 2019-01-01 | study: A study of the... | reverse complement strand
CTTCCTATTCCTACTTCCTATTCCTACTTCCTATTCCTACTTCCTATTCCTACTTCCTATTCCTACTTTCTATTCCGGATCCGATTTTCCATGCCCCGGACGAATACTCCGAATTTCCGTTGCCGGTATTGCAAAATCGGGTTGGATTCGTTATCTTTGAGAAACGAACCTCCGTCCGCGGGCTGATCGGCGGAAGTCGCGCCGGAAGGCAGTGCTGCGATCTCGCAGCCGCCGGATCGGCTGGAAGGGAGAGGCAGGTTGGCAAACAGGATGGATAACAGACAGGCGGGCAGACAGGCAGACTGATAAACCGACGGGAAGACGAAACGGACAGGCTGACGGAAACCGAGCAGGCAGATCGGGAGACAGACAAGCAGATAGGCTGACAGTCAGACGGGGCAGACCGATAAACCGACGGGAAGACGAAACGGGCAGACTGACTGACAGGCGGGCGCAAGAAGGATGGCAAGCGGACTGACAGGCGGGCTGGTCGGCGGACAGGCTGAGCAAGCCGCGAAGCGGGAAGGAGCTCTGCAACACACCTTCCGATGAGCGGAGGCGCTTTCGGTGCAGATGCAGCGTTCCGCTACATACGGCGGAAAAACACGTTTCCGCCGGTCCCGGAGCGTTTCGGGCACGGTGTGCAGAAGAGCGGCGCGATGTATGCAGCGGAAGCGAAACCGGTGCATGCTCCCGAAACAGGACATTGCCTCGAAACCGTGTGCACGGAAATCCGCGGCTCGAAAGCCTTCCCGAACCCGCGACGGGGAATCCGGCCCGCCGAGCGGAGCCGACGGGCCAAGGATCGGAGCGAACGAACGGAGCGAACCGAGTTCCCGTCCGGAATTCGCCGAAGCGGATAGCGATAGGGAAAGAGGACAGGCTATGTAAAACCGTCCGCCGTCCCGCACGGACGGACGGGCGCCGGTTCCGCCGCGACAGGCCCCCTCTCAAACAAAGAGGCCGACGAACGGTCCGGAACCGCGACCGCCGCAACCGCCGGTGAGCAGGGGGGGGGCGGAAGGATTTACACGGGAGGGGAAGGTAAATTGTACAGGAATACCGAAAAAACGACGGTTTCGGGATGCCGAGCGCACCCGGAATCCGCTCTCCGGAATTGCGAGAAGAGGCAAACAACGTCCACGTAAAAACAAACGACCATGAACAACAAGTATTCACTTCCCAAAGACGGCGGTCTGTCCGCAGCGCCGGCGCCGCGCGACATCATCCACCGCTGCGAAAAAATCCGCACGCTGGTCTATGAAAACGAATATCGGGGTGTGCAATACGTCGCGGACCTGATCGTGAAGGCGATCCGCAATTACGACGAATCCCACTGCTCGAACCGGATCTACGAAGAGGCGCAGCCTTTCGTGCTCGGCCTCACGACCGGCCGCACGCCGCTGGGGCTCTACCGCGAACTGGTTGCCCGCTACAAGGCCGGATCGGTGAGTTTCGCCAACGTAGCCGTCTACAGCCTCGACGAGTTCTACCCGATCCGGTCGACCGAACAGCAGAGCCGCAACTTCCGCATCCACGAGGATTTCCTCAACCACATCGACATCCTCGCGGAGAACATCCACATCCCCGACGGCACGGTCCCCGAGGAGCGCATCTCGGAATACTGCGCCTCCTACGACCACGCCGCGCACGACATCGACCTGATGATTATCGGCATGGGCGAGCAGGGGCAGATCGGATTCAACGAACCCGGCTCATACGCCAAGTCGCGCACGCGGCTCGTGCAGCTCTCGCACCACTCGCGTCAGATCCAGTCGGAAGCCTTTTTCGGATTGGAAAACACGCCGAAGATGGCCATCACGATGGGGCTCGAAACCGTCATGCGGGCCCGCAAGATCGTTCTCATGGCATGGGGCGAGGAGAAAGCCGACGTCGTGCAGAAAGTGGTCGAGGGCACGGTTACGGATCAGGTGCCCGCCTCCCATCTGCAGGAACACCCCGACATCGAGGTGGTGATCGACGAGAACGCCGCAGGCCGGCTCACGCGCGAACAGACGCCGTGGCTGGTCGGACCGTGCGAGTGGACGCCGAAGTTCACGCGCAAGGCCGTCGTCTGGCTGTGCGGCGCGGTCGGCAAACCGATACTCAAACTCACCTACAAGGATTATCTCGAAAATTCGCTGGGCGGACTGCTCGAACAGGGACGCCCCTACGACCGGATCAACATCGACGTCTTCAACGATCTGCAACACACCATCACGGGATGGCCCGGCGGCAAGCCCGGCGCCGACGACTCGACGCGGCCGGTCGCCTCGGCGCCCTACCCCAAACGTGTGGTGATCTTCTCGCCGCATCCGGACGACGACGTGATCTCGATGGGCGGTACGTTCATCCGTCTGGTGCAGCAGGGCCACGACGTGCATGTGGCCTATCAGACTTCGGGCGACGTGGCCGTGCACGACGACGTGGTGCTGCAAAACATCGACACGGCCCGCGAAATGGGATTCGCCGATCAGGTTTCGGCCGTCGAACGGCTCATCGCGGGCAAAAAGAAGGGCGAACCCGAACCGCCCGGACTGCTCGGACTGAAAGCCGCGATCCGGCGGGCCGAAGCGCGCGCCGCGGTCCGTTCGTTCGGCCTCGATCCCGACACGAAAGCCCACTTCCTCAACCTGCCCTTTTACGAGACGGGCGGCATCAAGAAGGGACAGCTCACCGAACGCGACATCGACCCCATCGTCCGGCTGCTGCGCGAGATACGGCCCCATCAGATCTACGCCGCCGGCGACCTCTCCGACCCCCACGGCACCCACCGCACCTGCATGGAAGCCGTTCTGGGTGCGATCGACGTGCTTCGGGACGATCCGTGGCTGCGCGACTGCCACATGTGGCTCTACCGCGGCGCATGGCAGGAGTGGGACATCGGCATGGTGGACATGGCCGTGCCGCTCTCGCCGGACGAGCTGATTATGAAACGCCACGCCATCTACCGCCACCTCTCGCAGAAGGACATCGTGCCTTTCCCGGGCAGCGACCACCGCGAGTTCTGGCAGCGGGCCGAGGAGCGCACGCAGCACACCGCCCGGCTCTACGACAAGCTGGGCATGGCCGAATATCAGGCCATCGAGGTCTTCGTCAGGATGTTCTGAAACGGCTCCCGTCGGCCGGGGCTCGCGTCCGCCCGGCAGGATCGGGCCGCCGACTGCGGAGCCCGCCCCCGCCAGACAGCGGCGTGCCGATACGGAGCACCCGACCGGCGCCGGGCCAGACGCCGGGAAAGGCCGCAGCAGAAAGCACGACCGGCGCCGGGCCAGACGCCGGGAAAGGCCGCAGCAGAAAGCACGACCGACGCCGGGAAAGACCGCAGCAGAAAGCACGACAGGCGCCGGGCCAGACGCCGGAAAAGACCGCAGCAGAAAGCACGACCGGCACCGGGCCAGACGCCGGAAAAGGCCGCAGCAGAAAGCACGACCGGCGCCGGGCCAGACACCGGGAAAGACCGCAGCAGAAAGCACGACAGGCGCCGGACCAGACGCCGGGAATGGCCGCAGCAGCAAAAAGGCCGCAACGACAGAAACAGACCGCATCGCTACCCGCAGAGCAAGGGTCCGCGGCGCACGACGAACCACACGAACGGAACGGACACCGCGATCCCGAGGTGCCGGGCCGTCGGCAAACGCATTATAAACCGTAAAAACCGAACGCTTATGAGACTGATTATCGCAAACACGCCGGCACAAGTCGCACAATGGTCGGCACGCTACATCGTCGAACAGATCGAACTCAAGCAGAAGTACACCACGTCGCCCTTCGTACTGGGACTTCCCGCGGGGTCGACGCCGCTCGAAACCTACAAGGAGCTGATCCGACTCCACGAGGCGGGCAAGGTCTCCTTCGCCAACGTCATCACGTTCAATATGGACGAATATGCGGGTTTGCCCAAGGACCATCCGCAGAGTTATCGCTCGTTCATGTGGAACAATTTCTTCAGCCGTGTGGACGTGAAGCCCGAAAACGTCCATCTACTCGACGGCATGGCCGCGGACCCCGCGAAGGAGTGCGCCGACTACGAAGCGCTGATCGCCGATGCAGGCGGGATCGACCTCTTTCTGGGCGGCGTCGGCGAGGACGGGCACATCGCCTTCAACGAACCCTTCTCGTCGCTCGCGTCCCGCACCCGCGTCAAGACCCTCACGCACGAGACGATCGCCGCCAACGCGCGTTTCTTCGGCGGCGACGAGTCGCTGGTGCCCCGCACGGCGCTCACTGTCGGAGTCGGCACGGTTCTCTCGGCCCGCAAGGTGCTGATACTCGCCACGGGCCGCCGCAAGGCACGGGCCGTCCGCCACGCCGTCGAAGGCTCCTACAACCACAAGTGGACCATCTCGGCGCTTCAGACCCATCCCAGCGGAATCATCGTCTGCGACGATGCCGCTGCCGAGGAGCTGCGTGTGGGGACCTATCGCTACTTCAAGCAGATCGAGAAAGGGAACCTGCTCTGATCCGCCGAAAGAACGGAACTCCCGCCTCCACCCCGCCCGCAGCCCGGAACCGGCGTCCACGGAACGCATCCGCTCCGGACCGCAGGACGGAAGAGTTTCGGCGGCGAAACGGCCGACGGACCGTGAAATCCCTGTGCACGATCGGCTGAGGTTTCGCATTTCGGAGGTCCGGCCCGCCTTCCGCCTCACGGGCGGAACGGGATTCCGGAAGACGCAGGAGCTCGTAAAGAGAAAGTCCGGCAATATCATAGCCGTAGAGGTCGGATTCGCCGACCTTTACGGCTATTTCGGCTGCCCGGCTGTTTCAATGAAGTCTTCGAATCCGCAACTCGTCGAACGCCGACCGGATGTAAAAACAGGTTGAAAGAGAACCGGAGTTCCCCTTTTGCTCAAATCCACAGCGCACGGATACAAGCCGTCGTCCCGGGATTCCGGCATCGCGTGCAATCGAGCCAGCGCAACAGCCCCGTGCAGACCGAGCCGCCCTACGCGGCAGCGAGATTTCAGAACGAATCGGACCTGACCGCCCGGCCCCACCGGCCGCTCGGCCGTCGCGGATCGTTCGAACGCACTTGCGGACCACAGCTGCAGAACGGGCACCCCACTTCCGGACCGCAGCCGGCCGGCACACACTCGGAGGCACACACTCGGAGGCACACGGACGAAGAGACGCGAACAACGGGACAGAAACACGGACACACGGGCGAGGGCACACGGATGAAGCTCCCGGCGAATTCGGCTTCCACGACCGGGGTTGTCCAATAAGTTTTTCAACACGTTGAGGCTTGCCTGTCCGGGCAAACACCCGAATAAGCGGTACGAATAAAAAAGAGCCGTCTAAGATTCGCCGGACAGTCCCGACCGTCATCGCACGGCGCAGGCGGACAACCTCCCGCTCCGTTCGCACAGACGGGAACGCTATTTCAAGTAGAGCAAATTATCCAGAGCGAAATACAGAGGCGCGTTTACATCCTCGCAGGCGATCCGGAATTCGAGGCCGGTTACCTCGCCCAGCCCCGAAAGATCGACCGTCTGCCACCCTTCGACGATCGTTTCGCCGCCCGCCAGCAGCCACGACACCTCGCCCACCTCTTCCGAGCCGTTCACACCCGTGATGCGGAGCGTATAATCGGGTTTCCGCACCTCGGCTACATCGTCGCGGAAATAGCGGTACACGTAAGTCGTATTGGCAATCCCGACCGATAGAGGGCGAACGGCCGTTTCGAACTTGATGACCGGAATGCCGTAGGGTTCCGCCGTCCATGCGCCGTAATAGCCGACCGCAAACTGCTTCGAGCCCTCAGCGCCGCTACCGGCATAGACGCTCTTGTCGTTGAGGTACCCGGAGGTCTCCATGTCGGTATGGTTCGACACGACAAACCCGTTCCACGTGTCGAACGTATGTCCGCTGTCCGAATAGAAAGTCCACAGATCGGCCTCTCCCTCTCTGTAGAGCGATCCGTAATACCGGTTCGAGCGGATCGGATTTCCCTGCCAATCGGTGTCGTCCTCTTCGACGGCCATCGGCTTGCCCCAGATGAACCCCTCCTCGCCGAGCGCCGCCGACTCGAATCCGACGATCACCGCCTCCTCCGGCCGGGGAATGTCCGACACGGTGATCCGCGACGGCTCCGAATCCGGATATGCGGAAGGATCGTCCGACACGGCATATACGGTTACCACGCACGATGCCGCCCCCAGCGGATCGATCGTCGCTTCGCACGAAAGCGTCGTATTTTCGGCACGTCGATCCACGCTGTAACGGTATGCGTCCGCATGTTCCACGGGCCTCCAGCAGACCCGCACTTCCCGGGGACCGATGATTTCATACTCCAGTTCGGGCGCGGCGAGCTGCACCGCGGGATTCTCCGTCCCGTCGTCGCTGCACGCCGTCCATGCGACGGCCGCGCACAGGAGGAATGCCCCCAAAAACCAGTTTTTCATATATGTAAGATTCGGTTATGCGTTTTCTTCCGATCGCGCGAGAAAGCGGTCTCCGCGTGCGTATCGAATTGAGGAGTGCAAATATACGCAATAAATTCGGATCTTCGGTGCCGGCCGGATGCTCCGGCTCCGACAAATCGAATAAAATTCGTTTTTGCATCCGGCTTTTCGTATCTTCGACTGCGTCTCAGTTACTCCCGCCCGGCGAAATGCAAATAAATTTGCTTTTGCACCCGACTTATTCGTATCTTTGCCCCGTTAACCTCTAATAACAAATCAGGATACGATGAAACACGCATACGTATTCCCGGGTCAGGGAGCCCAGTCGGTCGGCATGGGCAAAGACCTCTACGACAACGTTCCCGAGGCGAAAGCCCTCTTCGAGCAGGCGAACGAAATCCTCGGATTCCGTATCACCGACATCATGTTCTCCGGTACGGACGAAGAACTCAAGCAGACCAAAGTTACCCAACCCGCCGTCTTCCTGCACTCGGTGATTCTGGCCAAGGCGCTGGGCGTGAAGCCCGATGCAGCGGCCGGCCACTCGCTCGGCGAATTCTCCGCGCTGGTCGCTGCGGGCGCACTCCCGTTCGAAGACGGACTGCGCCTCGTGTCGAAACGTGCGCTGGCCATGCAGGCCGCCTGCGAAGAGCAGCCCGGCACGATGGCCGCCGTGCTCGGCCTGCCCGACGAGAAGGTCGAGGAGCTCTGCGCTGCGACCGAAGGGGTGGTCGTCGCCGCGAACTACAACTGCCCGGGACAGCTCGTGATCTCCGGCGCCGCGGAGGCCGTGGATGCGGCCTGCGCCAAAGCCAAGGAGGCCGGGGCCAAGCGCGCGCTGCGTCTGCCCGTGGGAGGTGCGTTCCACTCGCCGCTGATGGAGCCCGCGAAGGTCGAACTGGCGAAAGCCATCGCCGAAGCACCGTTCCGCACGCCCGTCTGCCCCATCTACCAGAATGTCGATGCCAAGCCCCATACCGATCCCGAGCAGATCAAGGCCAACCTCATCGCACAGCTCACGGCCCCCGTGCGCTGGACCTACATCGTGAAGAACATGCTGGCCGACTCCGTCGACGCCTTCACCGAACTCGGCCCCGGCACGGTGTTGCAGGGCCTCATCCGGAAGGTGAACCCCGACGTCGCGGTCGAATCCAAAGCGACGCTCTAAACGCGGCGGACCGTTTCCGCTTTCCGGCAAGTACCGGCCGACAGCCGAGAAGACGATCCGTGAGACTGTCTGACAAATCCGATTTCAACGATTTCACCCCTGCCAGAATTTATTCTGACAGGGATGATCTCCGATCTTCGGGACTTGTCAGACAGTCCTTTTTCGTTCATCGCTTCGCCCGCTCACAGGCGGCGGAGGGAGCGCTCTTTTGCGGCCGCACGACCTCCGTTCCGACGGCCGTTTCATCCTCCTGCCGGATTCCCGTTCGCCGCACCCCTGTACGGCACTTCCAGTCGCGGCAAAACAAAGTTCGTTCCAAAAGGTTGATCCACTATTCGTTATCCGATCGTAAATATTTTTTATTAAAAAATTCTTAAATTTTATTAAAAATCATTGCGGATTATCGCGTTCGCTTATTATCTTTGCATCGGATTAGTTAAAAATAGGGCAACACCATGACATCGCTGACCGAATTTTTCAACAAACACGAAAACGAAGTCGCCCTGAAGGGGATTTCGCACAAAAACAGCCTTATCAAACGAAACATCATCGCCTACATGGCGGTCAACGGCGAGTGCACGCTCTCCGAACTGACGAAGGAGCTGCATATCAGCGTCCCGACCATCACCAAACTCGTACAGGAACTCGTCGACGAGAACATCGTAACGGATCAGGGCAAGGTCGAAACTCCGGGCGGACGCCGCCCCAACGTCTTCGGCTTGGCCAATTCGGCGATCTACTTCGCAGGCGTGAACGTCGGCCGCGACAACATGACCTTTCTCATCACGGACCTGCAGAACAAAATCATCACCGAAAAAGCCGACAACTCGTTCGAACTGACCGACCGTCCGCAGTGTCTCGAAAAGATCTGTTCGAACATCGAGGACTTCATCGACAACTGCGGCGTCGACCGCAGCAAGCTGCTCGGTCTGGGCGTGGGCATGACGGGCCGCGTGAACCCAGAGACGGGCCGCAGCTACAAATACTTCACCTCCAGCGAGCAGCCTTTGCGCGAAATTCTGGAACAGAAGACCGGGCTCCGCGTCCTGCTGGAGAACGACACCCGCGCACGCTGCTATGCGGAGTACACCTGCGGCAAATCGAAGGAGGAGCACAACGTGATCTACCTCCACCTCGGCCGCGGCGTGGCGATCGGCATCGTCGTGGACGGCAAGCTGTTCTACGGCAAGAGCGGCTTCGCGGGCGAATTCGGCCACATCCCCTTCTTCGACAACGAGATCATCTGTTCGTGCGGCAAGAAGGGCTGCCTCGAAACCGAAGTCTCGGGCATCGCCATCGAAGAGAAGATGTGCCGGAAGATCGAACAGGGCGTCAATACGATCCTGCGCGAGCGGTACGACCGCGAAAAAAGCATCCACATCGACGACATCATCGCAGCGGCCAAGAACGACGACAACCTTTCGATCGAACTGATCGAGGAGGCGGGCGAGAAGGTAGGCAAGGCCGTGGCCTTTCTGATCAACACGTTCAACCCCGAGACGGTGATCGTGGGCGGCAATCTCGCCGCGGCGGGCGACTATCTGATGCTGCCGCTCAAGTCCGCGACCAACAAATTCTCGCTCAACCTCGTCTATAAGGACACGAAGTTCCGCGTCTCAAAGATGAGCGAGAACGCCAACGCATGGGGCGTGGCGATGCTCATCCGCAACAAGATCATCGGCATCTGATGAACCTCGAAGGGCGCATCTGCCGGCTGAGGGCCGTCGAACCGTGCGACATCGACGCGATGTACGCTTGGGAAAACGACACGGAGGTATGGGGCGTCAGCGGCACGACCGCCCCCTACTCGCGCGAACAGCTGGAACGGTTCGTCGAACGGCAGCGCTTCGACATCTGGCAGACCCGTCAGATGCGGCTGATGATCGAGCCCTTGCCCGGCGGCCGCAATACGCTCCGCAGCGGTCCGGACAGTCCGGCCGGAATCGGGACGCCCGGCGGGAGCGCCTCTGCGGCCCGGATCGCGGGAATCGGGGCCTGCGGCAGCATCGCATCCGAATCGCCATGCCATGCAACGAACGGCATCCGGCCGGACGAAGGCGACGGAATCGGAGCGAGACGAACGCTCGCGGAGCCGTCGACAGCGGCCCGGACCGCAGAGGAACGGAGGCATGCGAATCGGGACCGGGCGCCGATCCCCACGGGAGCCTCCACGCTCGCCGGGGAGCTACGGGCCCTCGCCGGCGGCTCCGTGGAACAGGCCGCCGGCCTGCCCCCCGTCGGAGCGCTCGATCTGTTCGAGTTCGATCCGCAGCACCGCCGTGCGGGCATCGGCATCCTGATCCACGATCCGGCACACCGCGGCAAAGGCTTTGCGGCGGATGCGCTGGATGTCGTATGCCGCTATGCCCGCACGGTCCTCGGCCTGCACCAGTTGTGGTGCAACGTGGGTGCGGACAACACGGCCAGCCTCGCCCTTTTCCGCCGCGCGGGTTTCGCCGAGACGGGCCGCAAGCGCGAATGGCAGTGGACGCCCGACGGATTCCGCGACGAAATCATGATGCAAAAGATTCTCTCGGACGAAAGCTGACCGCACCCTCCGACCGGCCCCGCCCGGACCTCCGTTCGTCGGCCGAATCGGGCAGTTCACGATCCGGTCCGTTTCGCCCGACTTCCGGAAGATTTTCCGACGACTTCCGCACGCCCCCGCTCCCGGGGACGAACACGCAGGACCGCAGTTCGCCGCACGGATATGGTCCCGCAACGTTCGCCGTGCGAACGGTTTCGCACTTGCCACGGCACCCGGATTCCCTGAGCCTTCGCGGGGAGGGGCGAAGCGGGAACCCGCTCCGTTCCTGTGCGGGCGGCGGACGACTGTTTCCGACGGCAAGGCGCCGAAGGTCGAACCGCCCCAAGCCGCGACGATGCGTCCGGCGTCTGCGACGAAGCGCAGCGAGCCGCACGGGGCGCGGCGGATCACACGGTTCATTTCCATATTGCGTCGGAGATGCCGGCGCGAAAGATTTTTTGCAAACCGGCATCAAAAGCCCTAACTTTGCCGCAAAAGCTCAAACCCTCGCTACCATGAAAAAACCGCTGCTTCTGCTTCTGCTCGCCGGAGCCATATCCGCGGCATCCGCACAACCCCGCATCATCGCCCACCGCGGCCACTGGCGCACGGCAGGTTCGGCACAGAACTCGCTCGCATCGTTCGTCAAGGCGGACTCGCTCGGCGTCTACGGCTCGGAGATGGACGTCTGGCTCACGGCCGACGGGAAGCTCATCGTCAACCACGACCGCATATACCGCGGCATCGACATGGAACGTTCCACCGCCCGCACGATCCGCAGCATCGTCCTGCCCAACGGCGAACGCATCCCCACGCTCGACGAATATCTCCGGACCGTCCGGGCGCACCCCGGCACACGGCTGGTGCTCGAACTCAAATCGCTCGCCGACCCGAAGCGCGAAGACGAAGCCGCGGCGAAGATCGTACGGAAAATCCGCAGATACGGCCTCGAAGAGCGCACCGACTACATCGCCTTCTCGATCAACGCCTGCCTCGCCTTCCGCAAGGAGGCTCCCGAAGCACGGGTCTGGTACCTCGAAGGCGACCTCGCACCCCACCGCATCGCACCGCTCGGATTCGCGGGCATCGACTACTCGCAGGAGATCCTGCACGCCCATCCCGAATGGGTGGACGAGGCCCATGCACAGGGGCTCGAAGTGAATGTCTGGACCGTGGACACGGAAGAGGAGATGCGCTATTTCATCGCACAGGGCGTAGACTTCATCACCACCAACGAACCGGAGCTTCTCCGGCGGATTCTCGCAGAAGAATAGGCGGCCTGCGATTTTCGAGCTGCGAAGCCCTGCCGTCCGTTCCGACCGGGCGGTAAAGAGAATTTCGCCGTTTTCGGGCCGTGCGGCCTGCAATCGACCCCTCACCGCCGCAACCAACGCCTCTTCGCACGTCTGACGTTTTTCGAATCGCGGGCCTCTGAACCGCACGGCCCGAAAGGACCCGTAAACGCCAAAACCGGCACTCCTCAAGCATCCGCCGATTTTCGGAGCGCCGCTCTTCGGGCCGTGCTGCCGCAGCCTCCGGCGGCGGAAGCCGCCCTCCCGGACCGTGCTCCGCAGGCTGCGTCCGCAGCAGGAACCGACACGAAAAAACGGCTCGTACGGGCCGTCGCCTCTCTTTCTTCGATACGATCGGACAGACCTCGGCTCTGCGCCCGGCCCGGTGAAAAACAGCTTCTTCTTTCGAGGATATATTCCGCATCAGACCTCCGAAGGCGAACCTGCATTGCACACGGGGCGGCGGAAACGGCCCCCCTCAGCCGTTCTCGTCTCGGCAGAACCCGAACCGGTCTTCGCCTCTGCACCCGGCCCGGCGAAAAACAGCTTCTTCTTTCGAGGATATATTCCGCATCAGACCTCCGAAGGCGAACCTGCATTGCACACGGGGCGGCGGAAACGGCAAGCCCCCCTCGGCCGTTCTCCGTCTCGGCAGAACCCGAACCGGTCTTCGCCTCTGCACCCGGCCCGGTAAAACGGGGTGCTTGCGACTTCCGAAATAGGGAAAAGTCGTCCGGGCGTCTCCGCCCGGGCATCCGCGCCCGGCCCAAAGCGGCAAGAAAACCGAAAACGGATTGAGGCGCGAAAAAACCTTACCGACCGCACCGCGGCCGCCCGAAGAGGCCGGACTGACCGGACTGACCGGACAGGCCGCATAAACCGGGCGGACTCCAGACGGCCGCCGCCCCGGCATCTCACCGCCGGATGACGTAGCTTTTCAGCTCCCTGTCGAGCACGCGTTCCTGTCCGCCCAGACAACGGTCGACCAGCGCGTGAAAACGGGGCGAATGGTCGTGATGGACCGTGTGGCAAAGTTCATGGACGATCACATAGTCGCGCAGACGTTCAGGCAGCGCCATCAGGTAAAGACTGAGCGACAGATCGTTGCGAAAAGAGCAAGAACCCCATTTCGTGCGCGAGGCGCGGATCGTGATCCGGCCGTAGGAAAATCCGAACATGCGGGCGATGCGTTCGACGCGAGGCGGCAAATCGACACGGGCCGCACGCCGCAACTCTTCGATGCGTTCGCGCTCCGCCTCGGGCGGAAGCGGCGGCACGGCCGCCTGTCGCGCCGCAACACGCTGCCGTGCGGAGGCGATCCATGCGACCTTCGTCTCGGCAAAAGCCAGCGCCCGGGCCCGCGACACGCCGCACGGCACCGTCAGGCGCACGAGCCCCGTGGGGCGCACCGTGAGCGTGATCCGCCGGGCCCGCCGCGAACGGACGAGGGAGATCTCTCCCACCCCGTCGATCCACACGTTTCCCATATCTTCGTTTCCCTTCAGCATACCACTGCAACAGTCCGATCGAAACATCGCCGAAGCCCCTCCTATCGTCGGAAGTCCCGGACACGATGCCGTCGGACACAATCCGTATCCTTTCGTTTTCACGATCGAGCGACCGCACCTACTGCATGCCGTCCGAACGCAGCGTCGTCTTCGGATGCGCAATTCTCCCCTTCCCGCCAGCTGTCCGTAGCGAACCCCGTCAGCAATCGCATCGGCCCCGACGAAATCCGGTTCGTCCGCCCCGGATGCGAGGCGCAATGCCCGAGAAAACACGTCCTCCGCCCCTGTCCCGCCGCAGCGGTCGCATCCGGATCGGCACTTCCTAACCGCGTATCCGGGCTGTCCGCCGAACAATTATATATACAGGCAACCCGCCCGGCTTTCCGATCCGAATGCCGTGCAACGGCCGCGCAATCCGACATCTTCCGACGCCCCGTCGAGAGATCCGTCCATGCACGGGTAGGCTCCATCGGCCGCGGACCCGCGCGCCGCATGGCCTCCCGCCGTGCAGTTGCGGCCGCCAGCGCAACGATCGGCCGTTTTTTCGGCACCATTCTTTCCGATCCGAAGGCATGCAGTCGTCCGGAATCTCTTCCATCCTCGCAAATCACTCCGCGAACCGGAGAGATCGCCTCTGTCCCGCCGCAACGGTCGCATCCGCCCGTCGGCATGCGCCCGCAGCATTCGCTGACCTCAGCGACGCACCTCCGGTCCGCCGACCGGCAATGTTACAACAGATTTCAACCGTGCCGCCCATTCGTCGTCCGACAACGGCTGCCGGCATCCGACCTGTCGATCCGCAGAAACTCCGGTCCACAGAAGTGCCTGTTCCGACCGTCTCGTTCATTCATCTGCGACGATCCGCCGGCATCTTCCGTCCGCAGCTGCCGCCCACCTCCGGTGCGCCGCGCTGCCGTCCCGCACGTAAGATCCGCACGGCACCGCCTCCGCTACTGTCCGATACGCTGCCGCACGACCTCGAAGAGCATCACGGCCGCCGCAGCCGAAACATTGAGCGACTCGATATGCCCGATCAGCGGAATGGCCAGCTGTTCGTCGCAGAGCTTGAGCACCTCCTTCGAAATACCCCGATCCTCGGCACCCATCACGAGCACCGTCGGACGCCGGAAATCGGCGTCGTAGAGCAGTTTGCGGCTCTTCTCGGTCGCGGCGACCGCCTGAAATCCCTCCTGCTGCAACTGCCTGAGCGTATTGCGCACCGAGCCCACGCGGCAGACCGGAATCGTCGCCAGCGCTCCGGCCGACGCACGCATCGCCTCGGCGTTCACCGGTGCGGAGTTCTTCAGCGGCGCGATCAACCCGTGGGCTCCGGCGCACTCCGCCGAACGGGCGATGGCCCCGAAGTTGCGGACGTCCGTTACCCCGTCGAACAACACGACGAGCGGCGTCTCGTCCTCCGGCACCCGCTCCAATATGTCGGTCAGCCCGACGTATTCGATCGCCGCGATCTGCGCCACGACCCCCTGATGGTTGCCGCGCGTGAGGCGCTCCAACTTACCGGCGGGCACCTCCTGCACCCGGATCCTGTGGCGGACGCAGAGGTCGCGCAATTCCTGCATCAGCGGCCCTTCGGCGCCTTTGCGCATGTAGAGTTTCTCGATCTGTTTGCCGGCCTCGATCGCTTCGGCCACGGGACGAATCCCGAAAACAAGATTATCCATTCGTATGTTCCGTAATTTGCATTTCCATCCGTGCCGCAGACACGCCCCATGCACCCGCCGATCCTGCGGACGATCCGTCCGACCGAAGCATCGGGTCGCACCGTGCGACATTTATCCCGACAGCCGTCGGGCACTGCGTCAGCCCCTCCCTCAGAGACCGGCTGCCGAACCGTCCGCAGCCGGAAAATCCGCAGCCCGTTCAAGCGAAAGCCGTTTTCCAGCCACGGCTTTTTCCGACTGTCCGACAGCCGTGTCTTCGTCCGCTTTGCCCACGTGCCCGAGCCGGAGCGAAGCCGGCTTCGCTCCGGCAACCGCGCATGCCGTACTCAAAGGCCGTAACGCCCCGCACGCGAACAGCCTTCGGAGCCCGCAATCCGCCCCGAGCCGCGCGCAACCTTCGACCGTCGCCGCAAGGCCCCTCCGAAGCGCCCCGGCCGGCACATCGGCCGAGAATCGCCCCCGCAGACTTCCGCACGTTCCGTGCGGGCTGCGGCCCCGCGGCGAACCCGCTGCGGCCGAAACCCGCATCGTGCGCGCTTTCGGATGCAGCGGCCGCCTGTTCGCACTCCGGACAGCAGGAGAAACCGGACATCCATCGCATCCATCGCACACGCAGCGCCCCATCCTGCCGCTGCGGACAACCCGCCCGGGCCGACCGCAGACGCCGGCTCACGCCGACGGCGCACCCTCCGCTCCGCTCAGTCGCCCTCGACCAACTCCAGCTCGTAGGAGGCCATCTCCCACTCGTGCATCTGCCGGTCGTAGCTGCTCTTCAATTCGTTATATGCCTTGTAGTCGGCCTCGTCGTAGGCCGTCGCGGCAGCGAACTTCGCATCGTACTCCGCGATCCGCCGTTCGGTCTCGGCCAGCCCGGCCTCGATGGCCTCGACCGCTTTGCGCAGTTTGCGCACCAGCTTCTCCTGCTCCTTCTTCTGCTCGTAGGAGAGCCGCCCCGCAGCCGCCTCGGAAGCCGGGCCTCCCGCAGACGCAGCACCGCTCTCCCGCCCCGCTCCGGCGGCCGGTGCGGAACCTTGCACCGCCTCTCTCGCCGCGCCGGAAGCCGTCCTGCCGCCTTTCGCCGCAGGGGCCGATTTGCGTTCGACCTCCCGCAGCGACTCGATCTTGCGCTTTTCGAGGAAATAGTAGATGCCGCCCAGATACTCCCTCACCCCGCCGTCGCGGAACTCGTAGACCTTCTGAACGATGCCGTCGAGGAACTCGCGGTCGTGCGAGACCACGACCACCGTGCCGTCGTACTTCCGGATCGCGTTTTTCAGGATGTCCTTCGAGCGCATGTCCATGTGGTTCGTCGGCTCGTCGAGCACCAGCAGATTGTGGGGTTCGAGCATCAGCGATGCCAGCGCCAGCCGCGAGCGTTCGCCGCCCGAGAGCACCTTCACCTTCTTGTCGATCTCCTCGCCGCGGAACAGGAACGCACCGAGGATGTCCCGCAGCCGCGTGCGGACATCGCCCACCGCCACGCGGTCGAGCGTTTCGTAGACGGTCCGTTCGCCGTTCATCAGATCCTCCTGATTCTGGGCATAGTAGCCGATATTGACATTGGCCCCGATGCGGATCGAACCTTCGGTGGGCGCGAGCAGTCCGACGATCATCTTCGCCAGCGTGGTCTTGCCCTCGCCGTTGCGGCCCACGAGCGCGATCTTGTCGCCCTTGCCGATCACGAAGTCGGCGCCGCTGAAGACGTGCTTCGCTCCGAACGACATGCCCGCCCCGCGGATCTCGGCCACGATCTGCCCCGAACGGGGTGCGGGCGGGAACTTGATGTTGAGCGCGGCCGAATCCTCCTCCTCGACCTCGATGCGGTCGATCTTTTCGAGCTGCTTGATGCGCGACTGCACCTGATTGGACTTGGTGGGCTTGTAGCGGAACTTCTCGATGAACTCCTCCGTCTTCTCGATCATCCGCTGCTGGTTCTCGTAGGCGGCCATCTGCTGCGCGCGCCGCTCTGCCCTGAGAACCACGTATTTCGAATAGGGCACCTTGTAGTCGTATATCCTGCCGAGCGAGAGCTCCACCGTGCGCGTCGTTACGTTGTCCAGAAACGCGCGGTCGTGCGAGATGAGCAGCACGGCTCCGTTATAATTCCTCAGATACTCTTCGAGCCACTGGATCGACTCGATGTCGAGGTGGTTCGTCGGCTCGTCGAGCAGGAAGATCGAGGGACGGCGCAGCAGCAGCTTCGCCAGCTCGATGCGCATGCGCCAGCCGCCCGAGAACTCGCTCGTGGCGCGGCCGAAGTCCTCGCGGCGGAAACCCAGCCCGAGGAGCGTCTTCTCGATGTCGGCGTCGCGCGTCTCGCCGCCGAGGATGTGGTAGCGATCCTGCGCCTCCGTCAGCCGGTGCAAAAGCTGCTCATAGGCGGCGCTCTCGTAATCGGTGCGCTCGGCGATTTCGTGCGTGATGCGCCCGATCTCGGCTTCGAGCCGCAGCACTTCGTCGAATGCCTTGGCCGTCTCCTCGGCCAGCGTCGTGGTGTCGGCCACCTTCATCTGCTGGGGCAGATAGCCGATCGTACACTCGCCGTTGATCGTAACGGCTCCCGACGTGGGCTGCTGCTGGCCCACGATCAGACGCAGAAGCGTCGTCTTGCCGGCCCCGTTCCGGCCCACCAGACCGATGCGGTCCTTGGGGTTGATCAGAAACGAGATATTGTCGAAGAGGGTCCAGCCCCCGTAGCTTACCGTAAGGTTGTCGAGTGAAATCATAGCGTAAAACGATAACGTGCGGACGCACCCTGCGTCGCGTACATACCGCCGCAAAGGTAACGATTTAATCCGACAATCGGGACCGCCGCGGCGATTTAGATCGGCCGTCCGGCCGATTTCGCACCTCCGCCCGCCCGTTCCGGAGCTGCGCCGCCCCGCCCCGGCACGGAACACGAAGTCCGGGACACGGAAGCCCGGGACACGGAAGCCCGGGACCCGACAGCCGAGGTCCGGGACCCGACGCACTTACCCGGACTTCGGGCCTGCACCGTCCGTCGCCGCCCGCGTCCGGACAGCCTGCCGCAGGCGTCGCCCGAACGTCCGGCTGCGGCCGGCACGTCCCGTCCGCAGCGGAACGTGCGCCGCAATCCGTTTCCCCGGGAAGCGGGAGCCGCCGATTCGTCCGGTCGAACCGCAGCCGCTCCGCAGCGCAGCGGACCGCACCCGCCGATCGTGCCGGCTCTGCCGACGGCAACGAACGGCATGCATCCGCAACAAGCCCGTTTCCGCCGTCGCGCGGGAGCAGCCCGCTCGGAGGAGCTGTCTAACAAGTCTGATTTCAACGATTTCACCCCTGCCGGAATGAATTCCGACAGGAGTGATTTCCGATTTTCGGGACCTGTTAAACAGCCCCCTCCCGAACCGATTTGTCCGTCTACCCGACTTACACTATCTTTGCCTACTGCAAATCGAACGACCGATGGAAGAGAAACTGAAACGATACATACGCTTTATCGAAGAGACCGAACGGCTCAAATCGGTGGTGCGCAGCGCCCGCACCTCGACCGGACGCCGCGAAAGCACGGCCGAGCACAGCTGGCGGCTGGCGCTGCTGGCTCTCGTCCTGCGGGACGAATACCCCGCGCTCGATGCCGGGCGAGTGCTGGACATGTGTCTGGTCCACGACCTCGGCGAAGCTTACGACGGCGATCTGCCGGCCGTCGAACGGCCCGATCCCGCACTCAAGGCATCGACGGAACGCCGGGCTCTGATTCGCCTCGCGTCCCTGCTGCCCGAACAGGCCGCACGGCGAATCGCCGCTCTGTGGGAGGAGTACGAAACCGGCCTCACGCCGGAGGCCCGATTCGTCAAAGCGCTCGACAAGGCCGAAACCATTCTCCAGCATAATCAGGGCGCCAATCCCGCCGATTTCGACTACGCCTTCAACCTCGGCTACGGCGCCGCATGGTTCGCGGACGATCCGCTGCTGCGCACGCTGCGCCGCCTGCTCGACGCAGAGACCGCCCGGCATATCGAACGCTGACACCCGCGATACGTCGTACACCGCCGACGCTCCGATACCGCGGAGCATCGCCTGTTTTCGCGGTTCCGGTCCGCACTCCGCCGAACCGGCCGGCCCCGACGGGCCGCAACCCGAGAAACGTCCAAGAGACGCATCGGTCGAGCCCCGTCCGAATCGATCCGGCAATTGCCGAGACGGCCCCCGCAGGAGAAGGGAGCTCCGTTGCGTCGGGCCGAGGACGGTTCCGGACATTGTACGGATCGTGCCGGCGTAAGAAACGGACCGAAAAAAATACCAGCCGTTTCGTCGGGCCGAGCGCAGAGGCGGACGGAACTACGGGCTCCGACGAAGCGTGAAAACACCCCCGATAAGGAAACGATTTCCGGCAGCGGAAACGGGACGCAACCGAAATGCAAGCCCTCCCGCGGGACGGCGGCGAACCTCCGTCATCGCCTTTCGATGTTGCGAACCCGACAAAAATCATCCGTCCGAAAGCATGTCCCGCTCCCGCCGAACCTTCGGACGCAAGCATGAGGAAGAGGAAAACGCAACGGACCGCATCGCCCCGGAAAAGCCTCCCGGAACGACCGTGAAATTTAAGAAAAGGAAAAAAACAAAATCCCCGTCAGCTACAAGACGGAGAACCATCGCGATCCGCCCCGGCGGATACCGAGACCTCGTAACCGGAAAAAAGAGACCGCACCCACGATGCCCGATCCGCGACGCCGACGATCCCGGCCCACGCCCCTCACGGAACAATCCCACACCCTCGCAGAGGCGGCATGCGCACAAAACCGCGATCCGCGGAATCCGACCGCTCCCGAAAGAGACGGCGGACGATCCGCCTTCGTCCCAGACACCGGGCATCCCGCCGCCCTTCTCTCCGGCACCTCAACCCCAGCCTCCCGGCACCTCAGACCCCGAGGATCTTCTCGATCTCGGCCGACGGATTCTCCACGCCGAACACGGCGCTGCCCGCCACGAGCGCATCGGCCCCCGCCTCGTAGACGGCGCGGGCATTGGCCGCCGAGATGCCGCCGTCGACCTCGATGAGCGTCGCGGCCCCCTGCTCGTCGATCATGGCGCGCAAACGGGCGATCTTCTCCATCGACTCGGGGATGAACGACTGTCCGCCGAATCCCGGCTCGACGCTCATCACCAGCACGAGGTCGAGCATCGGGATCAGGTCGCGCAATACGTCGGCCGAGGTGGCCGGCTTGATCGAAACTCCCGCTTTCGCACCGGCCCTGCGGATCGTGTCGATGCACCCTTTCGGGTTGTAGGTCGCTTCGTAATGGAAAGTTACTATATCGGCCCCCGCCTCCACGAAACGCTCGACGTACTTCTCGGGTTCGACGATCATCAGATGGACGTCGAGACACTTGCGGGTGGCTTTGCGGATGGGTTTCATCACCGGAAACCCGAACGAAATATTCGGGACGAAGACCCCGTCCATCACGTCGACATGCACCCACTGGGCGGCGCTTCTGTCGATCATGCGGGTGTCGCGTTCGAGATGACCGAAGTCGGCCGAAAGCATCGAGGGAGCCAATATACGCTGCATAAGATCTGAACTTTTCTACAAATATACGAAACCGGCGGCAATTACGCAATGCCGTGCGGGAAATTATCCGGTCTTCGGCTGCGTCATTGGATACTCCCGCTCGGCAAAATCAAATAAATTTGCTTTTGCTCTCGACTTATTCGT
>ERZ1090866.263-NODE-263-length-20314-cov-45.214719_pt1 | contig 20314 bp, 16 predicted proteins | sample MGYA00478477_ERZ1090866 | MGnify/ENA primary metagenome ERZ1090866 (study PRJEB33644, sample SAMEA5815737) | chicken gut metagenome | biome: Chicken; feature: Gastrointestinal Tract; material: Caecum | place: Ireland | collected 2019-01-01 | study: A study of the... | reverse complement strand
GCGGAGAAGGGGGCGGGGCGGATGCAAAAGGCTTCCGGAGCACCGGAAGCCTTTTTAAGCGCGCGGGCGTTCCTGCGGTTGTCAGCTTGGGACGCCAACCCATTCAATCCAACTCAAGTAAACGCCCACGCTTCGCGCAGACGTTTGATCTATTGTTTTTAGATTGAATTCTAAGAATTGGCGGTTTTAGCTGATCCAAACAATATAGCAAACGCTGTTTCTCACATTTCCGAAACAAAGATAGTAATTTCTTCGGATGCGGGAACATAATGATCCGACGATTGACTGCATGCGACATACAAATGCCCGATCGAGGCATCCGAACGGGAGCCGCGATCCACGCGGGAAGGGCGGCCGCGACGGAAAGCCGCCGGAGGAGAAGGCATTTGCCGCACCGTCTGCCGGGGCGTCGTTCGGTGTCGTTGCCTATGTCGTTATCTGTGCCGTCGCCTGTGCCGTTATCTGTGCCGTCCGGACAGCCCGCCCGGCGGCCCGGAGGCGGAAAATTCGGGCGAGAGGTCGATTATGAGCCGATTGTAATGAAAGTTGCATCATTCGCGAATGTCTAATTGCGATTATTATGAAAAGATTTGTTTTTATAGCCTTGTCGAGCGTTCTCGTTTTCGCCGCTTCGTGTTCCGATGACGACGGCAACAACGGCAGGGATGAGCCTGCGCCCGCGCTTATCACGCCCGACATCAATGTCCGCATGGCCGAACCCCTCAGTCTGCATCCTTTCACCGGTGTGCTGGAAATATATCCCTGCAACAGCGAATCGTCCGTCTATTACGGGAACTACATCAATGGGAAACTGAGCGTATTCTATGGATATTACACCATCGTCGACGGCGACGTGTCGGGGAAGTACAACCGGGAACTGCACCTGCCGGCCGGCGATTACAACATGGTTTACTGGGGAACGCCGAAATACGACGAACCCATCCACAACACGCCGCAGATCAGCTCGCCCGGTCTGGTGGAGGGAGCGGACCTCTCCAAGCTCTATTTCAGCCTGCGGAGCATCGGCGACGGGATCTATTCTCCCGTTTACGATCTGGTGCATGCCGTCAAATCGGCCCATATCGGGACGGATGCTTTGCAAACATCGCTCACACGGGTGGGGGCGGGGTTGAAAGTCGTCGTCAAACAGACCGACGGCAGCGCATTCATCCCGGAAATCGCCAGCGTGAAGGTCAACATCGGCAATATCGCCGAAAAACTCAACTTCTATACAGGCGATGCGGAGAACATGACCAAGACCGTACAATTCGAACTCTCGCGTTCGGTAGACGGGCTGTCGTACGGCAACATCACGGTGATGTTGTTCCCCTCGGCCGCCAAGCCGCCGCTGGAGCTGATCATCACCTTGCAGGACGGAACCGAATACAAGTTGAACAAAAATCTGAGTGCGACGTTGTCGCCCAACACGCGGCTTACGTTGAATATCAACGTGGGCAAGATACTGGCGGAGGGAAATCCGGGGGATTTCCAGTACGACGATTGGGACGAAGAGAGCGAGACCATCGACTTCCCCATCGTGGATTGAAAATCCGTCCGTGGATTGCAAAGGGGCTGTCTAACAAGTTTCAGACACCCCTTTTTTATTCGTACTGCTGTTCGGCCTCTTCCCCGCGCAGGCGATTCTCAGTGGTTCCGGTATCGGCCCAGCCCTCGACTCAGTGCGCCGTTGAACGCATTACCGTCCCGACAGCGCAGGCGGAACCGGAATAGTCTCGGCCTGTCGGGGCTTTGAATTTCTCGACCGACGGTGCGGTTTGCGGTCCGATTCCGATGTGCCTTCCCGCCTCGTCTGCCCGGCGGTGCGCGGTCTTTCGGTCCGTTGCAGACGCTAACGCCGCCACCGAAGGATTGCGCAGGGCAGGACAGCTGGCCGGCTGCGTTCATGCCCGCAAGGCCGGACGACAGGCGGAAGCGGCCGCGGGCAAGATCGCGGCGCGTGAACTCGGAGACCGGCCCGGCGCGGCCGCCCCGTGTGGTCCCGTGCAGTTGACGGATCGGGCCTTTTCTGCTGTGCGCCAGAACGGGGTCGGCTTCGATAACCCGTTCGAAGCCCGCAAGGAACGGGCGTTTATTAGGCCGATGGCGAGTGTTTCCGTGCCGATATGCCGTACCGGCGCATTCAAGGCCGATACCCGATGCCCGTTCCGGGGCGCACCGCTTCGGTCTTTTTGCGGCCATAAGCGATGAAACCGAGCCGAAGGCCATGTCGTTCCGTCCTGCCGTTTATTGCCGGCATCGGCAACGAGGTCCGGACGCGGTCGGCATGGTGCAGGTTTTCGGCAACCGTCTGACGGCATTCGCGGCCAAAAACGAACGAAGCGACGAAATCTTCCGTCGCTTCTCGTACCCTCGCCGGGAATCGAACCCGGATTTGCGGTTTAGGAAACCGCCGTTCTATCCGTTGAACTACAAAGGCCAACATTTGCTCCATATAATCCGGCGAAAAGTCGCGGACAGTCGCGCCCGAATGTCGCGGCTTGCCCTGCTCCGCGGTCAGGAAACCCCCGTCGCTCCCGCCCCCGAACTGCGGAGCCGCATGTCTCTTCTCAACGCCGGCGTATGCTGTCCGCCGCCGCATGGAAACGCTCCCGCGGAACGAAGACCATGCGGTCGAAATCCCGGTACCGGCCGGCCTCGCTCAGCAGATGGAACGTCGCTTCGCCGTGCCACGTCCCGTCGTCGTTCGCCGACGACGCGAAGACGATGCCGCGGGCAAGAGGCGCGCCGTCCTCGTCCACTCCCAGAAAATAGAGCCGCAGCCCCTCGGCCGAGACCGGCTCTTTCGCAGGTCTTGCCGCAACGTCGGCCACAAGATCGCACGAACGGCGCAGGGTTTCGATCCTTACCTCCAGCACCTCGTAATCGTCCGTCTCGTTGCTGAACGGTATATCCCGCCCCCGCAGCGCACCGAAACGGGGCAAAAGCTGCCGGAAAATCCGGTCGGCCGAGGCCGGAGAGCGCGTTACCGCTTCGTCGCGGGAATCGCTCCGCATCGCCCGGCAGACGATCCGCGGAAGCGGACCGAACGCAGCGTCGTCCTCTCCGCAGGCTGCGACGCAGAGTGTCGCGCCGGCCACGACGATCCGGAACCATCTCTTCATAAACAGGTTTGCGGCGCGAGCCCTCTCGGGGGAACGCGCCGCAAAGATAGGAAAAATTTTCCGGTTTCAGAAATGAAAACGCACCCCGACCGAAAAGGTGTGGGCATAGAGCCGGTAGTTGCCCGAGAAAGGCTGTTCGGCAGCCTTGGAGGCGGTCTCGGCCGCCGCTTCGGGAGCGGCGCCTCCCGCTACGGCCTGCTGATAGACGACACTGTAAGTGAGCGGGTCGGTGTAGGGGTAGGAACCCGTGCGCTCGGGATCGGCGGAGGTTACGTAGCCGTAGGCGAAGTCGAGCGACAGGAATCGCGCGGGATTCAGCGTGAAACCGGCCGTGAAGGCCATCTTGGTCATCGAAGGCGTCTCGGGATTCAGGTAGTCGCTCCGCACGGGGCTTTCGTCCACGTACATACCCAGACGGGCCTGTACGAAATCGCAGGGTTTGTATTCGCCGCCGAAGCGGAACGCCAGCGTATTTTTATAGTTCTTCACCGAATAGATATCCTCGATCTTCAGTTCGGGTTCGTTGAACGAGACGTTGAGGTCCTCGTAGGCGCTCCAGCCGACCCATTGCAGATCGACCGCGAACTCCCACTTCGGCGTCGGACGGAACGAGGCGGCCCATGTGAGATTCGTCGGCAGAGGCAGCTCGGTGTTGAACGTGCCTTCCGAGAGGCGGGGGATCAGTCCCGTCCGGCTCAACACCTGCCGGATTTCGGGCGAAAGGTAGTCGAGATCGGCCGTGCCGCGTTTCACCTTCATGTTGAGGCGCGAGCGGTAGGAGAACCCGACGGTCCACTCCTCGGTGATGTCCCACATCAGACCGACGTTCACGCCGACGGCGACCTGCGAATCGCCTTTGAGCTTGGCGGAAACCAGCGCGCGGTCGCCCGCATTCGTAAAGAGCGGCGCATATTGTCCCATTCCTTGTGAGGTCAGAATGCCGGCGATCGTCGCGTTGGTGGCGGCGCCGACGGGGAACATCGAACGAGCGAGGTCGAAATCGCCCCATGCGATCGCGAGGCCGGCACCGACGGCCAGTCCCTTGCAGATCTTGAACGATACGGTCGGTTGCACCTGATAGGCGCGGAGGCGGATGTTCTGGATGAGATGCGCGCCGGCCCAATTGTCGTTCCAGTCCATTGCAGAGCCGAAAGGCGTGTTGAAGGCGAGGCCCACGCCGATGCGGTCGGTCGGTTTGTAGTTGAAATAGACGTACATCGGGGTCGAGATCTTGTTGTCCGATTCGGCCGAGATGCGGTTTTCGCCCGAGTAGTCGATGTTGTTGTACTTCACGTAGGAGTAGATTCCCGTGAGGCCGGCCGACAGGTCGAACTTCGAGCGCTGGAAAGCTGCGGCCGCAGGATTGAACCACAAGGATTCGGAATTGAGTTTCAGCGCCGTACCGACATGGCCCATACCGTTCTGCCGCGAGGAGAGGTTGTTCACCTGATAACCTTCCGCATGGAGCTGCGGCGAGAGCAGGGCTGCGGCGAGCAGGAGGAGGATTTTCTTCATGTTCCGATTTTTAGATTAAAACACCGTTCGCATTCGCGGATGCGAAAATCGGGGGCAAAAGTAGAAAAATGATTGTCAAGGGCCAAACGATCGGTCCTAAAATTCCGAAAAATTGTACTGAAAGGCATATGAATGGACGTTTTGCCGGGCGGGGCCGTCCGGCGGAAATGCCGTCCGGCGCCGGCGGCACTCCGCCGGACGCCGTTTGAGGCGAGGTGCAGCGTGTCGCTTGGTGCGGCGGCGAGCGGATGTCGACGGGCGCGGGCGTGCGGCCCGTGTCCTGAGAAAAACGAGGGCCGGAAGGAGTGCGAAGCGCCGGGGCGTGGGAGGGGCATCATCGGCGGAGCGAAAAGCACCGATTCGGACGGGTCGTAGCATATCGAACGAGCCGGGCCGGAATGTACCGGGCCGAAAGGCGGACGGTGCGTGCGGAAGACGGGCGGTGCGTACGGAAGACGGGCGCGCATTCCGCACGCGCACAGTGCGGGCGCAGCGATCAGATTTTATCAATCCAGCGCTGGAGCGTCAGGAAAAAACCGTTCCTCTGAGGTCTGAGCCGGAGGTTGAGGGCGACGATGCGATCGAATGTTGCGGGCGAGCGGTGTTGCAGGAGCTTGAATCCGCCGTAGATGCCCGTCGTGAAGAGCAGGGCCAGCCCGACGACGAGGTAGAGCTGCGCTTCGGCCGAGGCGCCGAGGTGTCCGGCCAGCATCCATGCGAGGACGATCAGGAAGTTGAGCGTGAGGATGATGATCGTCGTGATGATGTGCGAGCAGCCCAGCTCGATGAAAAGATGGTGGAGATGGGTCTTGTCCGGATGGAACGGCGAGCGCCCCTTGAGCATGCGCGAGGACATGACGCGCAGCGTGTCGAAGACGGGGATCGAAAGCACGGCGAGCGTGAAGGCTACCGAAGAGTAGCCGCGTCCGTCGAGCAGGTGCGAAACCCCTTCGGATTGGATGACACGCATGACGAAGACCGACATGGTGATGCCCATCAGCAGCGTGCCGCCGTCTCCGATGAACATCTTGGATCGTCTGCCGAAGACGTTGTGCAGGAAAAAGGGAAGCAGCGATCCGGCCGTCGCCAGAGCCAGAATGCTCATCGGGCGCGTGGTGCCGTTCAGCGTGAAGACGGCGCCGAAAATCAGACTCGCCATGATGCAGTAGCCCGACGAAAGGCCGTCCACGCCGTCGATCAGGTTGAGAGCATTGACGATGCCGACGCAGGCGAAGATCGTAAGCGGTATGTATTCCGAAGGAGGAAGCGCATGGATGTCCCACAGGCCGCGGAGGTCGTCGAGACCGTAATGCCCGACGAAGATAAGCAGGCAGACCGCGAGGATCTGCACGACGAAGCGCGTCGACGGACGCAGATCGAGAATGTCGTCCATCGTACCCGTGTAGAGCATGATCATCATGGCGGCGAAAGCCACCAGCAGCGACGAACAGTCTGCGAAACCGTGGGTGCAGGCTACGCTGAAGAAGATGCCGAAATAGACGACGACGCCTCCGAGAATGGGTACCGGTTCTTTTTGGAGTTTGCGGGCGTTGGGATTGTCCACGATCTTCTTCATCTTCGCGATCTTCACGATGCACGGATGTATGAGGGCCGCGGCTGCGAGCGCAATCAGAAACGGTGCGACGATGAGCAAACTGTTCTCCATGGCTAATGCTGCGCATCCGAAGATGCGCCTCTCTGTTTGTCTTTACTTGTTTGCGCCTCTGATTCCGTTCTTAAAACCACGCAAATATAGTCTATATTATTAAAGATACCAAATTTGAAACGGCCGTTTTGCATACGGAACGGTACGGTCGGACTATTCGAGATCGGTCGTCGAGCGGAACTTCAGGACTTTGCGTGCGGGGACCTTCACCTGCGCCCCCGTGCGGGGATTGCGTCCCGTGCGGGGCGTCCGCTGCACGACGCGGAAGGTCCCGAGCCCCGACATGGTGAGGCTTTCGCCCTCCCGGAATGCACGGACCGCGATACGGACCGAGGCGTCGATCGCTTTTTTCGCCGCGATTTTCGTGAGTCCCGTTTCGAGGGCGACCGCCTCGGCAAGTTGAGTTTTGTTCATATTCCACGTATTGATCCGGATTGGTTTGGCGCTTTATTGTTCGCCGGCAGACAAAGGTAAACAATATTCCGGTAAATTTTTCGGCCCGTCCGGTTTTGCGACCGAATGCCGTTTACAGAAACCCGTTCGTGTCAGAAAGCAGCGCGAAGATTTGGCGGAACGGGAAATCCGTTGTACTTTTGCGGTGCACGGAGGGATGGCAGAGCGGTCGATTGCGGCGGTCTTGAAAACCGTTGAGCTGCAAGGCTCCGGGGGTTCGAATCCCTCTTCCTCCGCTACATCGGGATGCGAAAACGCCCGCTCCCCGAAAAGGCCGGGATGCGGTGAGGAGAACGGGCGGGCTGCAAAGAGCGGGAAACCTGTTTGCAGGTATCCGATTCCCTATTCTGCACGATATGCTCGGGGAGGGGGCGATGCAACAGCGAATACGGGCAGGTTTGACGGCAAGTTCGGTTACTTGTCCGTTGCCTGCCCGAAATATTTTTCGTATTATATGGCGCTCCCGGGGATGGAAGACGCGGAATACGACGTTGCGAAGTGCCTGCAATATGCCGGAAGAATCGCCGGGAAGCCGAAAAACACGCTCTGTCGCACGGCGATCGCCGATTCCCTGTCCAACCGCTCGGAAAGCGGATGCGTTCCCGGCCGGGTGCAGGGACGATGCCCGGCTTCAGAGCGCCGCACAGCCCCGAACGATGTTCCGGGCTCGACCGGAAATACCACGGAAACGTATGAAAAACGCCGTCAGAGGCTTCTCAAACGCACTGCCGGCCGCGGCGAGGGAAAGGAGCCGCCGCGGCTGAAGGAGCTGGAGCAAACACTGTCGGAAACAGAGGCTCGCCGTCGATCGGCAGACGGGCGAGATTCTCACGCTGCCCGCGGCGCAGGCTCCGAATCCGCCGCCTGCGTCGGCATCCGCGGCCGCGGTCCACCCGGACGTAGCGATCCGCATGCAGCCGATGGGAAGGTTCCCCACCGCCGGTTCACGCCCCATGTCGGCCAGCCGATCCGCAATTTCGAATACCGCTTCACCGTCGCGGCAGAGGACGGAGGATGCGGCGGGAGGCATTCGCGCGGACGACCGCCCGGGCCGGGATCGTCGTGCCGGAGCGGCGGCAGCGGCGGGAAAAGCGGCCGGGGGAAGGAGGGCTCCCCCCCCCGGCGGTCTCCGGCCTGCCGGGGGAATATCGTCGGGAAGGGTGCCGGGGTGCCGGGCGGAAAACCCGGCGATACGGCACGCCGCAAAAAACCGGAACGTCTCACGACGCTCCGGCAACCTAAAAATAATTAAAACCAAGATAAAACTTGCTTCTGCCTTGTTTGGATCGGTGGCAGACCCGATTGGGGAAAAGGGGGAACAGCTCCGGAGCGGTCGGGCACTCACTCGTCGGCCCCGCCTATGGATGCCGGGCCATTCCCCCGCGGCGGTTCGGCGAACGACCGCCAGAAGAAGGAACCGACCCCGGCGGCGTTGACCGCGGCATTCGCCGCGATCCTGACAATGTACTTGTCCCCAAGTCGGTTCCATGCCGAACGACGGCTTCGCTGGCGTTTGCCGATTCATCCGGCCGCCGGACGGACGGAGATGCAGCATTCGAAGCCGTCGTATGAAAGAGACGAGAGAGAACGGCACCCGAAAAGGGCCTCGGGCCGACGTGCGTGCCCGCGGTGTGCTCCGACGGACGTCCGATCCGTCCGTTCTTCTTGTCTTCGAACTCAAAACAGGATGTTGCAGACGACACACCCGATATAAAAGGTGTTACTTCCAGATTCAGAGATTGCGTGTCGTTGTCTGCAACGATCCTGTGAAAAATGGAAGACTGACACATCCGATTATAATATGGTAGCGCCTCTGTGGCGGACGGCCTGTCCTCGTGCGGAGCAAGGTGGTTCGGCTCTTCGGATGCTCCGCGGATTCGGCGCGGCCGGCGGGCGGCCGCATGGGGGTTACGACCGCGCGAGACGATACGGCCTGCGCACCCATTGGCGATGTGGGAAGCGGTCGGAACGGACGTAAAGTCGGGATTCATGGGTCGCAACACGGTTTCGGAAACGGGATTTTCCGGGGGTGTGCCGGTCATGCCGGTTCCCGTGGGGCTGTGGTCGTTCGCAGCCGGGACGATAGCTGTACGGCGCAGATGCGGGACTGAACCGTGTATCGGGGCGGCTGTTCTCCGATCCGAAAAATCGGACGCTCCGCCGTGCACGGCGGCACGGCGGAAGCGTCCGCCCCCAAAGGGGACTCCACATTTCGCCAACCGGCTGAAAAGTCGTTCGGTCGGTACCGCACGGCTCGTGCCCCCGAACTCCGCCGCACAGCCCCGTGCGGCGGAGGCGTCGATTGATCCTCGGGTGAACCATACGATAGAAAAAACGGGTGCGGAACCGTCGAGGGATAAATCGGTGACGCAACGTCGACGTGAAGAATTCATTTGTCCCGCACCCGGAGCGTTTGCAATGCCGCGGCCGATACGCGCATACCGATTCCGCCCGCCGGCGGTCGTTCGGCGGGTGCAATCCGTATGATGTAATGTATTCGGCAAATGGCGGTGCATGACGGTTTCGGGTTAGTGGATGATGCGCCCGCAGAAAATAAAAAGGGGGCGCGGTGTCAGCCCCTAACAGTCGGTCTTGGAGTTACCTTCAGATGAGAGCTGTCCTACGCCCCAGTCAAGCCCTACCCAAAACAAGGGTAGGACATAACCGGGAACTGACAACCATTATACCATCTGATTAAACATCCTCCGAAGAGGTCTCCAAGTTTACAAGTAGGTATAAAGAGTTGTTTACCCTTTATGATTATGTCCGTCGGCTACGCCGAACTATTCAATCGCAAATGTAGCATAATTTCTGTATTTAGAAATCCACGTATGCAAATATAATCAAATTTTTCGAATACACGTGAAATCACGTGTATAAAATTTTAGACATCATCTTTCCTTTGCAAAAAATGCGAACAAAGATTCCCAAATATAGAGATACTACTTTTCAACGGCTCTTGATAGAACGCATGCAACAATTACGTTCGGATCATGGGTATTCTCAAGAAGAAGTGATTGAGTTTACACATTTAGATATTTCTCGGTATGAATCAGGAACCTCCATTCCAAACACACAATCTATACTGAAACTCTGTAAATTATATAACATCACAATCGCTGAATTCTTCGCACCGATAAATTATCCTGCGAAAAAAGAATAGAAAAGACGAAACGGAGCGGTTTCGTCTTTCTTTTTGCGAAAAAGCGACTATATTTGTGTTGAAGGAAAGAACTTGCCCAAAATTATTGATGGAAGAACTCACAACCATACAAAGTAAAATTTACGAAATCCGCGGCCAGCGCGTGATGCTCGACCGCGATTTGGCCGAACTTTACGGCGTTACTACCGGCAACCTGAATAAAGCTGTAAAGCGAAATATCGAACGTTTTCCGGAACGGTTCATGTTTCAACTGACAGAACAGGAATTTTTGATATTCCAAAATGGAACATCAAGTTGGGGCGGCACACGTAAACGTCCTTATGCTTTCACCGAGCAGGGAGTATCCATGCTTTCAGCTGTTTTACGCAGTCCGACGGCGATACAAATCAGCATCCGGATTATGGATGCCTTCGTGGCCATGCGCAATTACATTATGACCACTTCGACCATCACGGCCGAGCTGTCCGAAATCCGGGCGAAACTGTCTCTGCTGGAGCGGGCGGACGAGGATAATGCCGAGGCGGTGAACGACCTCTCGGAAGACATGCGCAGGGAGCTGGACAACATCTACGAAGCCATCGCGGCCCTGTCGGTCAAAGTTCCCGAGGCCCGCAAAAAGCCCCGGCCAATCGGGTTCAGGAAATCAGAGTAAACAGAGCCATGACCCAAAAGCGGGCGATACAACCGTTCGAAGAACGCAAAGGGACGACGAGGCGGGCAAGTGGTACTTTCGATTCTTGATATTATCGCCGTACTTACCGACAGCGTAAACCCGACGGCTATCTTGATAAGATGCGCAGGCGCAACGAAACGCCGGCCTCTTTCGTGGGGACAAATTGTCCCTATGCAGCTATGCAAACCCCGCCACCGAGCAGATCACGCCCCACGCCCCGACGGGCTTTCGACGCACAGCGCATCGAAGCCCTTGCGCATATCCGTCGGCATACGGCTTTGGCAATAAGCCTCCGAATCCCCTGAAGAGCACATCCCCTCCCCTTCTCGAAAAACTGACGGAACCCGCACCATGCGGCAAGTCGGGAGTCGGGCGCCGCAGTCGGGATGCGCAGCCTCCGTTCGGATAGCACAACTCACAGAGGCTTCCGATGTTTGCCGGCGGTGCGATGCCCACGGAACGTCTGCATAAATGAGCCGCCGCCACTACAGAGCGGTTTGGCCCGTGTATTCGTTTCCGCCCCCGACTTACCCGCGCCTTCGACGCCGTGTTTGCGTCCCGGACGCTCCGCCACGACAAGAACGAACGGGATTCGTTTTTGCCCCCGACTCGTTCGCATCTTCGGCTTCGTCCCGGATCCTCCGCCCCGGCAATACGAATAAAATTCGTTTTGCGCCCGACTTTTCTTATCTTTGTACCATGATTCGCGAAGAGATGCTGTTCCGCATCGCGGACGACCGGACTTTCGAACAGGCGGCGCTGGAGACATTCCGTTTCCAATCGGAGCGGTGCGCCCCCTACCGCGAATACCTCGGTCTTATCGGCTGCGACCCGAGGCAGGTACAGAGCGTCGACGACATCCCGTTTCTGCCTATCGGCGTCTTCAAGTGGCGCGAGGTCTACTGCGGCGAGGAACGGCCCGAGATCGTCTTCACGTCGAGCGCAACCACGGGCATGACCCAGTCGCGCCATCCGATGCGGTCGCTGGCCCTCTACGAGGAGGCGTTCCGCACGGCTTTCAGGCTCTTTTACGGCGAGCCCCGCCGGCTGAGTCTCTATGCTCTGCTGCCCAACTACCTCGAACGCGAGGGATCGTCGCTGATCTACATGGCCGACCGTCTGATCGCCGACTGCGGCTCGGGCGGGTTCTATCTGCACGACTACGACCGGCTGCTCCGGGACATGGCCGCAGACCCCAAACCGAAGATCCTGCTGGGCGTGAGCTACGCCCTCTGGGAGCTGGCCGAACGCTATGCTCCGAAACTGGAACATACGGTCGTCATGGAGACGGGCGGCATGAAGGGCCGCCGCGAAGAGCTGCCCAAAGAGGAGTTTCACCGCATCCTGTGCGACGCCTTCGGCACGGAGGCGATCCACTCCGAATACGGCATGGCCGAACTCACGTCGCAGGCCTACTCCCGGGGCGGCGGTATCTTCCGTACGCCGCCGTGGATGCGGGTCTTCGTGCGCGACGTCAACGATCCGTTCGATCTGCACCCGGCAGGCGGCCGCGGCGGGATCGACATCGTGGACCTCGCGAACCGCTATTCGTGCGCTTTTATCCAGACCGAGGACATAGGGCGCCTTCTGTCCGACGGATCCTTCTCGATCGAAGGGCGCATCGACCACAGCGAAATCCGCGGATGCAACCTGCTGATCCAATAGTCGTTCACCCGTTTCCGGGGGGGGGCAACGGCGAACGGGCGGCGGGAAAAGGCGCCGCGAAACGATGACGCACGAACCGCGGCCGGACGGAAAGGACGAGAGACGCCATACGCAGCCGGACGGAAGAAGTCGGACCGGGCACCGGAACAGCCGAGACGGCATGCGGCCGACCGGAAAGACCGGAGACCAACATAAGCAGCCGGCGGGAAAAGGCGCCGTGGAACGGATCCGCAGGAACCGTAATCATCCCAAGACAGGGGGAGGGAATCCGGAGAAAACAGCCGCCGAAAAGATCGGACGCCGCTCCCGAAGCCGAAACGGACGCTTATCCGCCGGGGGAGGGAGGGCCGTTCCGCTCGGACGACGGATGCAAAACGCCCCTGAGCGAAAACAACGAAGCAGGCGGCCGGGAACGGATCCGGCAAGCCGAAACCGGGGTATCCGCCGGGCGGAAGCGCTCGGCAGGCCGCACGACGGCGGCCGCTTTCCGCCGTGCGGAACCCCCGCATCATAAGACAGGATTATGAAGAGTGAAACCATAGCGCCGACCGACTTCGTCATCCCGTGGGTCGACGGCGACGACCCCGGCTGGCGGCAAGCATTCGCCGCCGCACGCCGCGCCGCGAACGGGTGCGACAGCGGGAACAGAAGCAAAAGCGGAAACGAGAGCGAGGGCGGAAACGGAAACGAGAACAGGAACGCAAGCAACGAAGACGCCTCGGAAATCCGCTACCGCGACTGGCGCACGCTGCGATACTGGTTCCGCGGCGTGGAGCGTTTCGCGCCGTGGGTACGCCGCATCCACTTCATCACGTGGGGGCATCTGCCCGCATGGCTCGACACGGCCCATCCGAAACTCCACGTGGTGAACCACGCGGAGTACATGCCTGCGGAATATCTGCCGACGTTCAACTCGAACACCATCGAATTGAACATCGCCCGCATCGAGGGGCTCGCCGAACGGTTCGTACTCTTCAACGACGACACCTTTCTGCTGCGGGACACGCCTCCCGAATATTTTTTCCGCCGCGGCGTACCGTGCGACATGGCGCGTCTGAGCGTCGTGCGGCCTTCGTCGGTGGGGCATATCGTCTACAACGACCTCGAACTCATCAATGCGGCATACCGCCAGCGCGACGTTCTGCGCCGCCACCCGGGCAAATGGTTCTCGCCCCGGTACGGCGCAGGCAACCTCCTGAAAAGCCTCACGCTCGCACCGTGGTCGTTCTTCACGGGCATCTTCGACCCCCACATGCCTCAGCCCTATCTGCGCCGCTCGTTCGAACGGGCGTGGGAGCGATGGGGCCCGCAGCTCGATGCCTCGTGCCGCAACACCTTCCGCTCGCTCACCGATCTCTCGCACTGGCTCGTCCGCTACGACGCGCTCTGCCGCGGCGAATTCGCACCCCGCGGCTTCGGCGACAGCGCGCTGATGACGCTCGGCGACGAGACGATCGAAGCGATCTCGGAAGAGATACGCACCCGCCGCCACCGGATGATCTGCCTCAACGACAACGCCTCGATCGCCGACTTCGACGCGCTGAGCCGCCGCCTCGCCGCGGCGTTCGAAGCCGTCTTACCCGAAAAATCCGCCTATGAACGCTGACACGCCCATTCTGATTTCGGTCCTCGTTCCCGTCTACGGCGTGGAGCGATGGATCGGCGACTGCGCCCGCTCGCTCTTCTCGCAGACGATGTGGGAAGGTATCGAATTCATCTTCGTGGACGACGCCTCGCCCGACGCGAGCATCGAAATCCTCGGAAAAGCGCTGGCCGAATATCCGGCCCGCGTGGCGCAGACCCGCCTGCTGCACCACCCCGAAAACCGCGGACTGGCCGCCGCACGGCGCACGGCGATCGAGGCGGCCCGCGGCAAATGGCTGCTCCATGCGGACAGCGACGACATCGTGATGCCATCGGCCGCACTCGAACTGCTCGCCGAAGCGGAGAAGCACCCCGAGGCAGACCTCGTTTTCGGCGGCTACTTCGCCTCGGAGGACCCGGCGCATGCCTCCGCAGGGCGCCGGCTCGACTTCCTGCCGCCCCGCTGGTCGCGGGAGCGATGGCTCGGGGTGCTTCTCGCGCAGAGCCACCGCATCGCCAACCGCACATGGGGCCTCCTGATCCGCAGGTCGCTCTGCACGCAGCACAACATCTACCCGGTCGAAGGCATCGATTTCGCCGAGGACTATGCCGTCGTGCCGCGCCTGATGCATGCGGCCCGCGGAATCGCCGCGGTGCGCCGGCCGCTCTACGGCTACCGCGCGGCCCGCGACGGCTCCTACATGCGGCGGCTCGACGCCCGCGCCGCCGCGCAATACGTCGCGGCCAACCGCGTCGTTACGGACTACCTGAAAGGGCAGCCCGACTACGACCGTTACCGGGAGAACGTGATTCTCGGGCGGCTCAACATCGAAAAATGGATCCTCAAACGAGGGCTCCCGCCCGAGGAGTACGACGCCCGGCTCTTCTACGACGGCGACCGCCCCCGCCGCATGCTCCACCGCTTCTACGCCGCAGCCATCGAGAGCGGGACGCCGCTGCTGGCCCGCATAGCCGGTCTGGCCGCCAACTTCCGCCTCCGATAGGGGCCGCGGCAGGCGGGCGCGAAGCCGGACCGGACGCAGGCAGGGATGTCCGGCCCGCGGAACGGGATCATCCCGCAGACCGGAGCGTGCGGCGAACTCCGGACCGTTCGGGCCGGACAGGAGCCGAGGCTCGGGACGAGCCCGAGAACGGGAACGGACGAATTGCGCCCTGCGCCGCAAAGCCGAACTACGCCGGATCCCTGCCGACGTAAGAACGCACGCGGCCGGACTTCCGCCGCCGCCCCTCCCGGAGGCCGCACGTGTCGGCGCCCGTGTCGTCCGCCGCACGGGCAGGATCGGATCGTCGGCATTGCAGGCCCCTGCCGGTCCGAAAGCCGCTGGGACCGGCAGGGACATCGAACCGGGATATGTTTGGGCCGCGCCCAGCCCTCTTCGGGTTCCGACCGTCGGAAGTCGGCCGACAGAAGAGGTGCGGGCAGCGACACGAAAGGCAAAAAAGGGAAATCCTGCGGCCACACGCTCCCGGGTAGGCGGTGCGACACCGAACCGTCCGATTCACGGCACGGAAAAAATGCGGGGTCGCAGTATGCCCTCTTCGCCTCTCACACGGTTTCTTCCGAAGCAGTGCAATCCCCAAGCCGTACGACGCGCGGTTGTCGCCCCAGCTTCTTCGCCGGCGAAAGTCGCCGCAAATTCTCCGGCGAAATCTCCGGCGAAAACGAACGGGACCTCTTCGTTCGCCGAACGCCGGGCCGAACACATCACGGGCACATCACGGAACGGGAACGGACGAAGGCCGGCGACAGCGGAACAACGACAGGGACACGGCGGTAAAACGACAGGGCAGCGGAGAAACAGCGGAACGGCGGCAGAGAAACGACAGGACAGCAGCGGAAAAACAGCGGAGCGGCGACAGAGAAACGACAGGACAGCAGCGCAGAAACAGCAGGGACACGGCAGGGAAACGACAGGACAGCGGCGCAGAAACAGCAGGGACACGGCGGGGAAACGACAGGACAGCAGCGCAGAAACAGCGGAACGGCGGCAGGGAAACGACAGGACGCCGGCGGAAAAACAGCAGGGACACAGCAGGGCAACGACAAGACAGCAGCGGAGAAACAGCGGAACGGCGGCGGAACGGCGGCCGCACTCACCGACGAAAAAAGAGGGGACCGTTCGATTCCGGTCCCCTCTCCCGTCGCTGCCCGGCGGAGGGCGATCGCCCGCATCCCCGCTCTCGGGGTGCCGCCGGCCGTCAATTCACGAAGGTCAGCCCCTCCTTGTCCGCGTCGATGCGGATCGGCTTTTCGCGGTTCACGTCTCCCGCGAGGATCCGCTTCGAAAGGTCGTTGACGATGTATCGCTGGATCGTCCGCTTCACGGGACGCGCGCCGTAGAGCGGATCGTAACCCGCCGCCGCGATCCACTCGCGGGCCGCCGGCGTGCAGTCGAGCTCGATGCCGTTCTCGCGCAGCATCCGCCGCACGATGCCGAGCTGGATGTCCACGATGCGTTCGATGTCCCGCTTCGTGAGCGGCTCGAACATCACGATCTCGTCGATCCGGTTCAGGAACTCGGGCTTGAGCTGCTGTTTCAGAAGGTCGATCACCTCCTGCCGCGTCTTCTCGACCACCTCGGGCGCGATCTTCCCGCCCGAGAAAGCCTGTGCGAAATGTTCCTGTATGATCTGCGACCCCATGTTCGAGGTCATGATGACGATCGTATTGCGGAAATCCACCGTGCGGCCCTTGTTATCGGTGAGCCGTCCGTCGTCCAACACCTGCAACAGGATGTTGAAGACGTCGGGATGGGCCTTCTCGATCTCGTCGAGCAGCACCACCGAGTAGGGTTTGCGACGCACGGCCTCCGTGAGCTGTCCGCCCTCGTCGTAGCCGACGTATCCCGGAGGCGCGCCCACCAGACGCGAGACGCTGTGGCGCTCCTGATACTCGCTCATGTCGATACGGGTCAGCATCGAATCGTCGTTGAAGAGAAATTCGGCGAGCGCCTTCGCCAGCTCGGTCTTGCCCACGCCCGTGGTGCCGAGGAAGATGAACGACCCGATCGGCTTGCGGGGATCGCTCAGCCCGGCGCGCGAACGGCGCACGGCGTCGGAAATGGCCGCAATGGCCTGATCCTGCCCCACGACGCGCTTGTGCAGCTCGTCCTCCATGTGCAGCAGTTTCTCGCGCTCCGAGGCGAGCATCCGCTGCACGGGAATGCCCGTCCAACGCGAGACGACCTCGGCGACGTCCTCGGCGTCGACCTCCTCCTTGATCATCGCGTCGCCCGACGCCGTGAGGCGGAACTCCTCCTGCAAGGCCGCGATGCGCTTCTCGGCCTCCTGAATGCGCCCGTAGCGGATCTCAGCCACGCGGCCGTAGTCGCCCTGACGCTCCGCCTGATCGGCCTCGATCCTGAAGCGTTCGATCGCATCCTTCTCGGTCTGGATCTTCCGGAGCAGATCGCGCTGGCTCTGCCACTTGGCACGCATGCCGGCGTCTTTCGACCTGAGCTCCTCGATCTCCTTGTCGAGCTGCGCGAGCCGCTCCCCGTCGTTCTCGCGGCGGATCGCTTCGCGCTCGATTTCGAGCTGCCGCACGCGGCGGTCGAGCGTATCGATCTCCTCGGGCACGGAGTTCATCTCCAGCCTGAGACGCGAGGCCGCCTCGTCGACGAGGTCGATCGCCTTGTCGGGCAGGAAGCGCGACGTGATGTAGCGCGTCGAGAGCTCGACGGCCGCCACGATCGCCTCGTCCTTGATCCGCACCTGATGGTGGTTTTCGTAACGCTCCTTCAACCCGCGCAGGATCGACACGGCGTCCTCCTGCGTCGGTTCGTCGACCATCACCTTCTGGAAACGGCGTTCGAGCGCCTTGTCCTGCTCGAAGTATTTCTGGAACTCGTCGAGCGTCGTGGCGCCGATGGTCCGCAGTTCGCCGCGGGCCAGCGCCGGCTTGAGGATGTTGGCGGCATCCATCGCCCCCGACGACTTGCCTGCGCCGACGAGCGTATGGATCTCGTCGATGAAGAGCAGAATGTCGCCCTCGGTGGCCGTAACCTCCTGCACGACCGCTTTCAGACGCTCCTCGAACTCGCCCTGATACTTCGCGCCGGCGATCAGCGCACCCATGTCGAGCGAGTAGATCACCTTCGACTTCAGGTTCTCGGGCACGTCGCCGTCCACGATCCGGCGGGCGATCCCCTCGGCGATGGCCGTCTTGCCGACACCCGCCTCGCCGACGAGGATCGGGTTGTTTTTCGTGCGTCGCGTCAAAATCTGAAGCACGCGCCGGATCTCCTCGTCGCGGCCGATCACGGGATCGAGCTTGCCCGAGCGGGCCATCTCGTTGAGGTTGACGGCATACTTCCCGAGAGCATCGAACTCTTTCTCGGCCGTGGGCGAATCGACCGTCGCACCTTTGCGGAACGTACGGATCGCCTCCAGCAGCTCCTTTTCGGTGGCGCCCGCACGTTTGAGCAGATCCGCAGCCGCACCCCTCTCGGCGATCAGACCGAGCAGCAGGTGCTCCACCGAAGCGTATTTGTCGCCGAAATTGCGGGTGAAATCCACGGCCCGCTGGATCGCTTTCGACGAATCGGTCGAAAAGAACGGATCGCCGCCGCCCTCGACGCGCGGCAGCGACGCCACGGCACGCGACGCCTCGTCGCGCAGACCGCGGACGTTGACGCCCACGCGCCCCAGCAGGAACGACGCGAGCGAATCGTCCTCGCGCACGAGCACCGCGAGCAGATGCATCGGCTCCACGGCCTGCTGTCCGTGCTGCTTCGCAAGCGACACCGCACCTTGCAGCGCCTCCTGCGCTTTAATTGTCAAACTGTTGATATTCATATTTTTTCTGTTTTTGTTATTTTCCGGTTTTCAACCTCATCCTCCGCAAAACGCCTGCCAATCGCCCTTCGCACGACACGCTGACAGATTCGGAGCCGGAATGTCATATCCTGTCATCGAAACCGGACGGCATCGTGTCATTTTGTCGGTTTTAAGCCCGGGTATGATACGATTCAAGCCGATTGTCTTACCGGACTTACCGAAATTAGTATTATATTTGTATACACCTAAAAAAAAACGCCTATGAAAAAGTTTCTCTTTTTCCTCCCCGTTTTCCTGTCCATGGCAGCGGGAGGATGTACCCGAAACGAAGAATCGTTCGAAACGTCTTCTCGAACGACACATGTCCCCACAGAGGCTATCCCCATACAAGAGGCGCTCTCCGATCTGCGGCAGCAGTTGGGAGCCATGCGCAACTCCACCCGCAGCGCCGCATTCGATGCGGAAACCATCGCCGTACTACGCCGCAGCGACTTCGGCGCCGCCACCCGCAGCGACGCCGCAGAGGGCGGGGATTCGCTCGCTTACATCGTCAATTTCGCGAACGGAGGCTATGCCATCCTCGGCGCCGATCCGCATCTGCCGTCGGTCGTGGCCATCGTCGGCAAGGGCGAAATGACGCCGGAGAAACTGGTTGCGGCCAAACGGAACGTCGACAGCGGCGAACAGGTCGACACGCCGACCTATGTCGATGCGCTCGTGGCCGATTACATCCTGCGCTCGGCGGACGATCCGACGCCCGCAGCCCGCATTTCGGGCGACTGGGTCATCAAGGAGCACCAGCCCTCGTTCGTGAAGACGAAGTGGGGGCAGGGAAGTACCAAATTCGATACCGACAGCCTATATAACAAATATTGCATCAATGATGCAGGACAGTTGTGCAAAGCCGGTTGTGTAGCCATTGCCATGACACAAATTTTACTGCATAACCACAAAACATTCGGTAAAGGCCCTCGCAGCATCACCGGCATGCCGCTCGACTGGACGAAGTTGGACGCTGCAGCAGGATATGAAGACCTGGCGGATGCACCTGCGGATATACAGGATCACGCGGCACGATTTATCCACGAAGTCGGATTGGCAGTGGACATGGATTATGGGATATACGAATCGATCTCTGGAAAAAATTTCGTTCTTGCTTTCATGAAATCACAGGCCATGAACAGAATATATACGAATCCGCAAATTGTCAAAGTTCCGTGTTCCTATTACGAAGATTACCCTTATGACACTGATCCTATTTTGAAAATGCCTATGACCGAATACGCAGACCGTTACATCCGTCCGATGATTTGCTATCAAAAAATTCCGATCTTTATGGAGGGCTCCGACGGGTGGTATGAACAACCGGGAGGACATGCGTGGTTAATCGACGGCTGGATGCGTAAAACTCGATCGGCAGCACCCGCCGGCGAAGAGTATATTGCGGATTATGTATATTGCAACTACGGTTGGAACGGTGATGGGGATGGCCTTTATGCCTTCGGTACCTTTAAAAATAACTACAATTATTACAATAATATAATAAACTATCGCCTTTATTAAAATCGGATGCTTTATGATAAGTAAATTCAACATAAGTTGGCTGGCAGCCGTCATGCTGCTGGCTGCCGCTTGCAGCGATGACAAACCCGCTCCCGCTCCCGACCCTCAGT